>Ga0209138_1000047_pt1 | contig 123421 bp, 107 predicted proteins | sample SaaInl3SG_22_DNA_FD_184645 | JGI IMG/M metagenome (GOLD analysis project Ga0209138, IMG submission 184645) | Marine microbial communities from expanding oxygen minimum zones in the Saanich Inlet - ESP_153SG_22_DNA (SPAdes) (version 2) | ecosystem: Environmental > Aquatic > Marine > Intertidal...
TGTGCTTCAATCAAGCGGATATAAACTTCTGTTTTACCTGAAGCAGTGACGCCTTCAAAAAGTACAACAGATTGATTCTCAAGATTTTTTTCTAATTCCAAAAAAGCCTGTTGTTGTGCTGGAGATAGTTCTTTCTTCGTGTGTAATTCTTGCACTTTTCGAATCAGTACACGGTACTTTTCTTGGTAACTCTCGTTGAGTATTTCTTTGTCAATTAAACTTTTAATATGAGAACTACTGGCTTGGGCTTGCTCCTTTAATTGAGATACTTCATGCCATAGATCCAAGGCTTTTCCTTCACTCAAAAGGGCCATTAATACCTGCTTTTGTTTGGGCGCCTTTTCTAGGTCATCAAAGAGTTCTTGGAGTTTTTTTTCTTGTTGGTATTTTTTTTCTAACTGTACAACTCGAACTTTTTTAGGTTTAAATTTTTCTTCAAGTCTTTGGTGGATCAACGCTACTTTCTTTTCAATCATATCCACAATAAGAGGCATGACATGCTTCCGATCGGTAATCTTACTGATTTCCTCTAAAGTGAGGTTTTGCTTTTGCAAGGCTTCATAAATCAGAAACTGAGAATCGGAAAGGGAATCCAATTGCTCTTGAGTAGCTTCACATTTTACGATACTACTTTGACTCTCTATCAATAAGGCCGCAGGCAAACTAGCACGAAGTACTTCCCCCTGGGTACACATATAATACTCCGAGATCCATTCCCAAAACTTCAATTGATCTGGAGTTATCACAGGAGCATCATCCAAAATCATTACGATGGATTTGGGTTCATAGGTTTGTGGAGCTACCTGATGCACACGCCTTACTACCGCTGTGTAAATTTTTTGTTTTCCAAAAGGAACAGCTACACGAAATCCTGGACGCAAAGTGGCAGCTTCATCTTCTGCTACGCTGTAAGTATAGGTCTTAGGTAGAGCCAAAGGAAGGATCACATCAATAAAATTCAGTGACGCTTCATTCTTCATGGAGAGTCACCTTTGGTTCCCTTTTAAATCGTGTCAAGGTTGCATTCAATTCAAATCCAAGAAGTAGAATATTGGAGTTGATCCAGATATAAAGTAAAAAGATTAGGAGCGCCCCTATGGATCCGTACAACTGATTGTAAGTGGAAAAATTATCGATATAAATTCCAAAGCCATAGGTCGTCAAAAAGAACAATAAAGTAGTCATCAATGCGCCAGGAGTAAAAAATTGACTTTTTCTTCCCTCTGCCGTTCCAAAAAAATATAAAATACTAACAGTGATGTATATAAACAACCCGAAAAATGCGATTTGCCCAATCCGAGTCCATCGGATCTCAGAGGGAATTAGCGAATTTAGGTTGTTTAAAATATAGAATTCAAAGTAAAAAAAGATGATGACTGCTAGCAGTGAAAGAAGGGCTAAAAGTATACTTATAGCGACAGAAAGCAGATACTGTCTAAAAAAGTTACGGGAAAAGGTCACATGATAAGAACCTTCAAAGCTTCCAAAAATAGCCGAGACTCCACTGGCAGATAAAATAATGGAAAGCACAAAAACAGAGGATAATAAACCTCCTCTGGGTTTGTTTCGAATGTCTTCAAATATATCTGCAAAAAAAGTCTGGGTTTCAGAAGGTAAAAACAACTCGATATAATTCAGAAACGTTTGATCGAAGTTTTCAATTTTTATGAATGGAATTAGATCAATAAAGGGGATTAGATTTAAAACAAACAGTAAAAAAGGAAACAAGGCCATAAAAAAACTGTACGAGATACTTCCAGCTCTAGAGGTTAATGCCCCTTTGACAATTCCAATACTATACATTTCCAACAAATCATAAAGAGAAAATCCATAAAAACCCGGAGGTTTTATAGCTTTAAGGAAAAATACAACGGACTTAACAACAGGAAGTTGTGAAATTTTTGACATGACGTGATTCCGTATAACCCTGCAAAGATAAAAGGCTAAATCATATGATGGGTTAAATCCCAAAAAAATCCAAAGGCTTTGTAACTTCGCATTATGGAAATTCAATTGCTCTGTATCGGAAAACCGGATCGATCGTTTTGGTCTGAAGCGTTGGAACAATACGAAAAACGCCTGCAGCACTATGTCAAGTTTTCTTTGATTTACCTAGCAGACGTCAAATCTTCAAAGAAGACTGATCCTTTAAAAATAAAGACAGAAGAAGCCAAACAGCTTCTTCAAAAGATAAAACCAGGAGATACGGTCATTCTTTTAGATGAAAAAGGAAAAGCATTCAATTCTGTTTCTTTTTCAAAAGAAATCGAAAACCATATGATTTCTGGAAAAAAGAGAGTCCTCTTTATCATAGGAGGTGCCTATGGTTTTTCAGAAGAACTTTACCAAAAGTTTCCCCAACGTATGGCACTTTCCCAAATGACTTTTTCTCACCAGATGGTGCGTCTCTTTTTTTGTGAGCAGCTCTATCGTGCGTTTACCATACTGAACAACCACCCTTATCACAACGCCTGATGAAATATCAATTACTATTTAAAACAATACAGCAGCGTGACGATTTGAATGTTCCACTAGGATACTAAACGTAGTAGAAGCCAAACCATTTAAAAAACAAAATACAGTAACAGATGAAACTAATTTTTGCCACACATAATAAAAACAAGGTTGAGGAACTCAATCTACTAGTACCCAAACCCTTTTCATTCTTGAGTCTGGAGGACATCCATTGTTTCAAAGAAATTGAAGAAACTGGAAGCACATTGGAAGAAAATGCAAAAATTAAGGCGGACTTTGTTTATTACAAATACGGTTTAAATTGTTTTTCAGATGACTCGGGATTGGAGGTAGAAGCTTTGGACGGTGCGCCAGGGGTATTCTCGGCACGGTATGCAGGACCTGAGAAAAACAACGAGGCCAATATTGAGAAAATCTGGAGGGAACTTCGTGGGATTCCAAATCCCAAAGCCTGCTTTAGGTCGGTATTTCACCTAAATCTTCACGGAAAATCCCACTCCTTTGAAGGACGGGTAGACGGTACAATACTCTTTGAAAAAAGGGGAAGTGGAGGGTTTGGTTACGACCCTATTTTTATTCCCGAAGGATATGAAAAAACCTTTGCCGAATTGGGCGATACGACCAAAAATAAAATAAGTCACAGAGCAAAGGCTACCGTAAAACTCGTGGAACTCTTAAAGCAACATTTATAATTTTATTAAATAAAAGGACAGCGAGTACATTTTAGTGATTTTTACATAAATTTATGGCATGAGGAAGATTTGGGTTGCTGTACTTATTTTATTTGCCTGTAAAGGGTTTTCACAACAAGACTTCAATGCGGTTGTGGAAAATGAAACCACAGGACTTCCCATGTCTAGTGTCCACGTGTTAAATCTTACTCAAGTAATTGGTTCCATTACGGATCAAAAAGGGGTTTTTCAAATTAAAGCACAAGCCAATGACACTCTTTACTTTTCCTATTTGGGTTTTAAACCTTTAAAAATTGCAGTCACAAACGACATGTTGAAATTTGGTAATTTTAAATTTGTCATGACCGAACTGGCATTTGCCTTAGAAGAAATTGAAGTGCGTCCGTATCAACTCACGGGCTATTTGGATATTGATGTCAAAAATGCTCCTATCAATACGGCAAGGCGATATAGTATTTCGGGACTTCCCAATCTTGGCTACGAATCGGGAGGGAATCGATCCTCCAACGGTCTTTCTAAAGCGCTTGGTAATCTCTTTAATCCCGTGGACTTTTTAAATAATATGTTTGGGAAAAATGCTAATCAAATGAGAAAACTCAAGCTGATGCGTGAGGATGATGAAATCAAAAATTTGTTGGTTTCTAAATTTGACAGACAGGTGCTTATTCAGCTTTTGGGAATTAAACGAGTTGATATTGACGACATTCTAAGAAATTGCAATTATTCGGACACCTTTATGGAGGAAGCCAATGATCTGCAAATATTAGAAGCCATGTCCAAATGTTATGAAGAATACCGCGTTTTACAATTGTAAATGGACACGCTCGTTTCCTATTTTCAAACTCGTACTGCCTCTAGAAAACATCGTGAAGAAGCGCTAAAAGTTGTCAAGAACTCACCCGAAAGGGAAGCTGCATTACTCCAGCTTGCTTTTAATCCGAAAGCCGAAAGACAACATATTTATGCTGCCTGGATCTGGGAACTTTTTATTCTTGAAGATTTAAGTCGTTTACAACCTCATTTGAATCAGTGTATCGTCCGCCTTACTGCCATTACAAACTCCAGTATGCGACGTTCTTTAAGCAAGAGTTTTTGGCATTTTTTAAAAGAAAAATCAAATCGAGAGGTGCTGAACAAAAAGGAAAAACAATTGCTTGTCGATTCCTTTTTAGACTGGGTAATGACAGAAGACAAGACAGCTCCTTTGGCTTTTAGTATCAAAATTCTTACGCTTTTTCAAAACGAAATTCCAGAGTTACAAAAGCAGCTGGAAGATCTTCTGATTCATTCCAACCGAACCTTCCCAAAAGGACTCTATCCTGTATTGCGGGATGTTTTTAAGAATTGAATTCACATAAAGCTGAATTTACTCGTATCTTTACAGCACAAATACGTCAAACATGCTGCTTACCGCATTAAATGCCATCTCACCAATCGATGGCCGTTACCGGTCTAAAACAAAATCACTGTCTGCCTATTTCTCCGAAGAAGCCTTGATTAAATATCGCGTACAGGTAGAAATAGAATATTTTATCGCTCTCTGTGTACTCCCTCTTCCCCAACTCACAGATTTTAATCCATCACTTTTTGAAGAACTACGCAGTATTTACAAGCATTTTTCCAATGAAGATGCCCTTCAGGTGAAGGAGATTGAAAACACTACCAATCACGATGTGAAAGCCGTAGAATATTTTATAAAAAATGAATTTGACAAGCTTGAATTGCAGTCTTTTAAGGAGTTTATCCATTTTGGATTAACCTCTCAAGACATCAACAACACGGCCATTCCACTTTCAATTAAACACGCTGTTTCTAACGTCTATCTTCCCGCGCTTGAGGATGTTATAAACCAGTTGAACTTCCTAGCAGAAGAATACAAAGACATTCCTCTTTTAGCACGCACTCACGGCCAGCCTGCTTCCCCTACCCGATTGGGAAAAGAATTTGAAGTTTTTATAAAACGGATCCAGAACCAAAAAGAGATCTTACAACAAGCTTCCTACGGTGCAAAATTTTCTGGAGCCACTGGAAATTTTAATGCCCATCATGTGGCTTTTCCCGATATCGACTGGAAAGGATTTGGACAGGAATTTGTAGAAGGACAGTTGGGGTTGAATTACTCTTTTCCGACCACTCAAATTGAACATTATGATTCTTTTGCAGCACTTTGTGATACCTTAAAAAGAATCAACACCATACTTATTGATTTAAATCGGGATTTGTGGCAATACATTTCCATGGATTACTTCAAACAAAAAATAAAAGAAGGAGAGGTGGGATCTTCTGCGATGCCGCACAAGGTCAATCCTATTGATTTTGAAAATTCAGAAGGAAACTTGGGTATTGCCAATGCACTTTTTGAATTTTTAGCCGCCAAACTTCCCATTTCACGACTTCAAAGGGACCTTACTGACAGCACCGTACTCAGAAATATTGGAGTTCCTTTTGGTCATACCCTTATCGGACTTCAATCGACAGGTAAAGGACTTGGAAAATTGGTTGTCAATACCACAAAAATAGAAGATGATCTAAACGCCAACTGGGCAGTCATTGCAGAAGCCATTCAAACTGTATTGAGAAGAGAAGGCTATCCGAACCCCTACGAAGCGCTAAAAGAACTTACGCGAACAAATACAGCCATCAACCGAGAAGTCATTCAACAATTTATTGAACAATTGGATGTAGAAGATCATATAAAATCTCAACTAAAAACCATTACTCCGTTCAATTACACTGGGATTTAAATTTCTTTTTCAAAAATACTTCCCAAGGATGCAGTTGAAGATTTCAGTTGCTCTTCAAGTTGATTTGAATCCACTTTTTTTATCAGTCCCATCAGAATCGCAGGATTGATCTCTGATCCTAAAATGCGCAAGACTCCAAACCCCTTATCGGTAGCACTTAAAAAAACAATCCCCTCCTCTATTTTATCAGTGGCTCCTTCAAACAAGAGTTTTCCTTGACCTTTGTCAAAAGCTTTAAAATCCATAAGGTGCTGATATTTGTTTTGCGCAAGGATGGTATTCAATTGATTCAATTCACTCTTAAATTTTGTCTCTTCCCCAGATCTAAATCGATAAAACAATAAATTCAATTTCCCTACTGAGGCTAGGGCCTCTTGTTCCGTAGCTGTCAAATCCTTTGTAAAGAGTTTATCGAGCTTGAAAGGAAGGTTGACAATCAAGAAAGTAGGGTCGTCCATCTTTTCGATAAAGTAGGATTGAAGTGTAGGACCCTGTGTGCAGTTGACAAAAAGTACAACTGCCAACAGGGATACATAAAAAATAGATTTCTTTTTCATATTAGAGTGACTTTTTCTTTTGGGCTTTCTTGAGTTGTTTGCCCCCTGGCAAATCCATTTGGTCGGTCAATTTTGAGATTTTATTGAGATCAATATCACCCTCTAAAAGCATTAAAACCGCCTCGATAGAACGTCCATTAAATTCAATTTTATTGGTTGAGGTTTTGATGTTTTCCTTGACGTACATCAACAATTGCTCTACGTGGTCTTCCCGTTTTCCATCTTTTACATAAAAGGTAACATTCGCCTCAGGATCTTTTATGCTCATCAATTGCTCCATGTCGTTTTTAGAAACCTGCATATTGACCCATTCTAACATATCGCCACTAATTTCTTGATTGGATGAAATCAATACTTTAAAATTATTGATACTCGTGACCATATCGAGGTACTCTTGAGCTTCTGGATCATCTAGATTAATACTCATTTGTCCGAGCATCTTAAACATTTTAGGACTAATCGATACGAGTGTGACCTCGTCATTTTCAGCGTAACGTTCAAAAATAGATTGTCCATAAACTCCAAAGGTGAGTAAAAGGGCGGATACTAATAAACTGTACTTTTTCATAATTTTTATTTAATTAATTTTTGTGTTGTGGTGTTCCAATACTCCAGATAGGCAATCTGCTCAGTGCCTTTGTTGAGGTGGTTTGAAACCCGTTTTATGTTGGTTTGAAACTGCTCAAAGGCAAGGTCTAAATCTTTGGGATTGGAGTTTGTTATCGTATTTTGATTTTCCATACGTGTCAAAAATACCGTTAGTACAATGGCAACCATTGCAGCAACTGCCATCCACGGTTGGAAAGCAATTGATTTCGTGGTTCTTTGTTCAGGAAAAGATTCTTTTTGCGCTTCGGAATAATACCCAAAAAATGCACGATAAGACATCCATTTTAAGGGGATCTGATCTGTGGCGGAAAAGTACTGTCTCAATTGGGTTTCCTCTTGGATACTCGTCTCACCTGCATCGTATTTTTGGAGCAATTTGGCAATAGCTTTAGATTCCATGTGATTGTATTTCTATGAATTGTTTTTTAATCTTTTTTCTTATTCGCGATAAGTAAACCCGGACCGTTCCTTCAGGAATTTCCATCAAAGAGGCAATTTGATCAAACTCATATTGTTCAATTTCTCGAAGCTGAAGAATCATGCGTTCGCGCTCCGGAAGTTGATCTATAAGTTTGGCTACCCACTCCATTTCATTAGAAACTTCGATTTGTTTTTGTAGCGATGGACTCGGCTGACTTTGAAATTGCTCATTGAGTGAAAGAACTTGCGCTTGTTTTGATTTGATTCGATCCAAGCAGTGGTTTTTTGCCATTGTTATGGTATAGGCTTCCAAGTTGTTAAATGACTTGCGTTTGCTCTCCTCCATATTCCACAATTTTAAGATCACTTCTTGGGTAGCATCTTCTGCCTCCTCTTTGGAAATTAAGATTCTTTTGGCTACTCGAAAAACTCGATCTCGTATCCCCTGAATTTGATCTAAAAATTGTTTGTCCGCAGTCAACTGCATTTATTTAAATTCTTGTTTTAGTAAGACGAATGTACTTCCTATTTGTTACAGAAGTAATTTATTTCCCCAATATTAGGAGTATTTATTTAACTTTGGGGGATATCATTTTACCAAATTCGCTATGAAAATCAATAAAAATTTCAATTCGTTCGTTCTCTCTGTTGCAACAATGTTTGTTCTTGTTTTTTTGGGATGTTCTTCAGACGAGATTGAGGAAACTACAGACACAGCTATCACTTCAAACTCAGATACAGACGATGTCGCGATAAGTCTTGAGGGCGAACTTCAGATCAGCGATTTTGTTTGGCAAGGGTTGAATCAATATTATTACTGGCAAGAAGAAGTTGATGCTCTTTCAGACTCAAAATTCAATGATCAAAAGGCCTACGCACAATACATTAGCGAAAATCCAGATCCGGATGCATTCTTCGAAACGCTAAAACATCCCAACGATCGCTTCAGCTGGATTCAAGATGATTACGTAGAACTAGAAAACACCTTGCAAGGAATCTATGCGACCAATGGTGTCGAATTTGGATTAATGTATGCGTGTCAAGATTGTAACGAACTCGTGGGCTTTGTAAAGTACATACTCAAAGATTCCGATGCGGATGGTAAAGATATCCAACGGGGAGATCTTTTTACGGGTGTCAACGGTACGGTTCTCACGGTCAGCAACTATCGCTCGCTGCTTTTTGGAGATAACCTCTCCTACTCCTTAAACATGGCTTCAGTACAAAATGGCGCTTTGGTAGAAAATGGGACCGTCGTTGAACTTACCAAGGAAGAAAATTTTGAAACGGATCCCATACAGGTTAGTAAAACACTTCCTCTTTCTGGAGGAGAAAAAGTAGGCTACCTGATGTACAATCAATTTGTAGCAGACAAGAGTCCCAACTTAAATTCTGTATTCGCTGAGTTCAAAAGCGAAGGAATTACGGACTTGGTTATAGATCTGAGATATAATGGTGGGGGTTCTGTGAGAAATTGTGTAGAACTCGCCAGCATGATCACGGGGCAATTTGAAGGTGAAATTTTTGCACAAGAACAATGGAATTCCAAACTTCTTACCTACATCACAGATCGGTTTGGTGAAGAATCTTTATTTAACCGTTTTGTAGGAGAATTGAGTGGTGGCGAACCGATCAACTCCCTAAATCTAAATCGCGTTTATGTGATTACCACCTCAGAATCAGCTTCGGCAAGTGAATTATTAATCAATGGCCTTGCTTCTTACATTGAACTGATTCAGGTAGGTGAACCGACCGTGGGGAAAAATGTAGGTTCCATAACTGTTTATGACTACATTGATAACGATGGAACAAAAAATCCAGACCACACCTACGCAATGCAACCTATTGTTCTAAAAATTGCAAACAGTGAGGGATACGCAGATTATGCAGATGGACTACTACCCAGTACTGAAATGGATGAAGATGTCAACAACTTAGGTGTCCTAGGAGTACCAGAAGAGCCTATGCTTGCAACCGTGCTGAATTTGATTTCGGGAACAGCAAAATATTCTATCCCCGAAGCCACTCGATCCAGAGCCTTACTTATCCAAGATCCTCTTATGCTCAAAAGACAACAGATGGTGGTGGATAAAAAACTAGGATATCAAGGAAAAAGATAGTTTAACCCCACCACAACGTTTCTTCCCCGAGTAGCATAGCCTTCGATCTCTACATAATTTTCATTAAAGAGATTTGTAGTGTGGAAAAAAAGCTTGAGTGGGGTGTTTTTGAATTGATAAAAAACGCTGGCATTTACCAATTGATAAGCTTCTAACACGGTGGTGTTGTCCAATCCAAAACGTTTTCCGACAAATTGTCCTCCAAAATTGACACTCCAAACTTTTGAAAACGAATAAGAGAGTCGGGTTTGAGCAGAAAGGTTAGGCAAATAGCGTAAATCCCCATCTCGAGTCTCCGTAAAAGTCATTTGATGGTCTAGCATTAATTTGGAACCTATACTTCCTGATAAGACCGCTTCAACTCCGTAATAGCGCGCTTGGTCAGTTGCATTTTCATAACGGTAGGTGGCTAAATCATAAATGAGAGAAGGTGATTCGATTCTATTGAAATAGGTGCCCGAGAGTTCCCATTTTTTTAGCTTGTAAACCAACCCTATTTCAAAAGAGGTGTTTTCCTCAGGTTGTAGATCTAAGTTACCCGAAAAGGGATCAAACAGTTGATACAAACTCGGGGCAATAAACGCTGTACTATAGGCTGCTTGGAATTTTAAGCTACTCTGATTTTCATCAAAAATTTGTATTGAAGGATTTAGGCTGTAAGTAAAATGACTCCCGTAATTGCTGTGGGAATTCCATCTCCCTCCAAAATTGATTCGAATTTGATCTGTAAACTCAGTCACTACATTTGCAAAAAAATCACTTTGTGTAGTTTGCTGTCCCTGCTGGTAATCTGCATAGTTCTTTTGAATCAGTGTCCCGACAACGGTATAAATACGATTGTTAAAAACGTATTTGTTAAACAGTTCCACTTGGGTATTTTCTGAGGCGGTCTGAAAAGGAAAATCACTTTGGAAATCACGACTGATTTTTTGATAGCCCAAACGCAAGGACAAGCCTCCATTTGTATAATTGTAATTTGGATTTAAATACATACGATCCATTTGTGTAGATAGTTTGTAATCCGCATCTTCTAATGGAAAGCTGTTGTCATAGTCGGAATTAATAGTGGAATGGTCATACCCAGCTTTGACCTCAAATTTTGTTTTTCCTTTGTACTCAAATGAGGTTCCTAAATTCAAATGGTCAAACGGATCTGTTTCTGTTCCCACAACGGCACTCATACCCGTGGCACTGTGATGTGATACATAGGCGTTGGCACGAAATTTTTCTCCACCCTGACTCAAACGCAAACTGTTTTTAAATAGGTTTAGGTCTCTTTTAGTCTCTTGACTGTTTTGAGACCCCGTACTGCTTTGAAGACTCGCTCGAAAACCCGGAGCACTTGTTTTTGTCTTGATATTTACTACTCCCGTCGCAGCAGAACTACCGTAAAGTGTACTGGAAGCTCCCTTTAAAATTTCTATGGACTCTATTTGACTTAGGTCTAAAAAATTTAAATTAAAATCATTGTCTATTCTGGAAGGATCTGAAACCCGTACTCCATCAATTAAAATAAGGACTTGTCTATTTCTCCCTCCCCGAATAGAAACGGTTTTATTTTGACCTGCATAAGTTTGACTTCCTAAAATTTCAATTCCCGCGTATTGCTTAAGTACAGCGCTTAGTCCCAAGCCTTGGAAATTTTGAAGGGTTTTTGAATTAATTTTAATCACGGGCTTTCCCGATTGCGATCGCTTGGTAGGAAAACGTGTGTCAATCACAACCACCTCCTCCAATTGCTTTGTATCAACGTCTCCTTGAAGACTGTCTTGAACACGAGTACCTTGCTGGGCAAAAAGCAACTGCACAACTAGTGGCATACACCACAGCACTTTCAAAATTAATTTCATTTAAAATAAAATGTGCTTTTGGCTTTATCCCCGAAGCCAAAAACGATTTACATTAAAAGGCAGGTCTCCTGACTTGCATCTCTATTCTACCTTCCCATCAGTTTTTTGACAGTGGCGTAAGTTCGAATAAAGTGTCTATACAGACGAAGCTTACAGTTGCGGGTACAGTTTTGGACTTACACCAAATTCCCTTTTAATCTTTAATTAAAAAGAACCCTTAAACAAAAGTACGGGTTTAATTAAAGCTGAATGACGTTTGTTTTAATTTTTTAAACGAAAATTGAAGTACACTAGTGTAGAACAAGTCACCCGCTAAAGAGTTGATAAAGAATGGAATAGCCAGTACAAAACAACTTGTTAAACCAGCCCAAGTGAGTGGATAATAAAAATACCAAACCCCTAAATTACTCAGAATAAAAAAGGAAGTTGAAGCTCCTAGTACCGTCATAAATGACAAAGACTTTGCTTTAAATCCAAGATATGAAATAAAAGCAAAAGCAGTGTAAATAACAGGAATCAAAGCGTGGATTCCCAAGTACAGATCTGATAAAAACATACAAACGAGCGGGAGAAACAAGGCCCATCGTTTATTAGTAAAATGGAAGCCGGTAAACAAGGCAATACTGGTGATCGGTGCAAAGTTGGGAGGGTGTGGTAATAGTCTGGTCAACAGGGCCAAAACTACCAAACCAAAAACAACCTTCATTTCATTTCCTTTCAATCCCATAGTCGATGTTTTTTGTAAAACTATACAATTTATACTACTTGGTCAAATACATTTTACGTCTGGCATACAAATCGTAAAAAACATCTTCTTTCAAACTGTCAATGAAAAGGATGCTTTCCCCTGTACTTTTCATCTCGGGTCCGAGTTGCTTGTTGACATTCGGAAATTTATTAAAGGAAAATACAGGTTGTTTGATGGCATATCCTTCTAACTGTGGATTGTATTCAAAGTCAGTAACTTTATTTTCTCCCAACATGACTTTAGTCGCGTAGTTGACATAAGGTTCTTTGTAGGCTTTTGCAATAAATGGAACTGTTCTTGAAGCTCTTGGATTGGCTTCGATCACATACACCTTGTCTTCTTTTACTGCATATTGGATATTTATGAGTCCCACGGTATTTAGTGCAAGTGCAATTTTATGGGTGTGGTCTTTGATTTGTTGCACCACAAATTCCCCAAGATTAAAGACGGGTAAAGTTGCATTGGAGTCTCCCGAGTGAATTCCGCAGGGCTCTATATGCTCCATGATCCCGATAATCTGGACGTTTTCTCCATCGCAAATCGCATCGGCTTCACACTCAATAGCACCATCTAGATAATGGTCAAGCAATAATTTGTTGTTGGGTATTTTTTGGAGTAAGTCCACCACATGGGCTTCTAAATCCTGTTTGTTGATTACAATTTTCATCCCCTGACCTCCTAGTACATAAGACGGTCGAACCAAAATGGGAAAATCCAATTGATCTGCCAATTCCAGCGCCTGATCTGCAGTTTGAGCCACTCCAAACTCAGGGTAGGGAATGTTGTTTTCTTTGAGAAGTGTTGAAAAACTTCCTCGATCTTCCGCAAGGTCCAAAGATTGAAAGCTGGTACCGATGATCTTAACCCCATAACGGGCGAGTTTTTCTGCAAGTTTAAGTGCGGTTTGACCCCCTAATTGTACAATGACTCCTTCTGGTTTTTCGTGCTGAATAATATCGTATATATGTTCCCAAAATACGGGTTCAAAATACAATTTGTCTGCCGTATCAAAATCTGTGGATACCGTTTCTGGATTACAATTGATCATAATGGTTTCGTAACCACATTCACTCGCAGCCAAAACTCCGTGTACACAGCAGTAGTCGAATTCGATACCTTGACCGATACGATTCGGTCCCGACCCCAATACCACAATTTTTTTACGGTCAGTAACTTTACTTTCATTTTCACTAAACGGCACACCCTCCTTTGTCTTGAGTTTGGCTTCAAAAGTAGAGTAATAATAAGGGGTTTTTGCTTCAAATTCTGCCGCACAGGTATCTACGAGTTTGTACACACGTTGGATACCCATCTCCACTCTTTTGGCGTGAACTTCACTTTCCAAGCATTTGAGCATGTGAGCTACTTGCCGGTCTGCAAACCCTTTTTGTTTGGCTTCTAAAAGCAAGGCAGTATCGATTGAGTCTATATCAAAATTCGAAATTTCCAGTTCCAAGTGGTACAGCTCTTCGTACTGCTTTAAAAACCACATATCGATTTTAGTAATTTCGTGAATTCGTGTTAATGGGATTCCAATTTGAATGGCATCATAAAGTACAAAAACGCGATCCCAACTGGCTATTTTCAATTTACTGATAATAGTGTCGTAATCTTTATATCCCTTACCGTCCGCACCTAAACCGTTTCGTTTTACTTCCAAAGATTGGGTGGCTTTGTGTAATGCCTCTTGAAAAGATCTTCCAATTCCCATAACCTCTCCTACAGATTTCATCTGCAATCCTAGAGTCCGATCCGAACCTTCAAATTTGTCAAAATTCCAACGTGGGATTTTTACAATTACGTAATCTAAAGTTGGCTCAAAAAGCGCAGAAGTGGACTTGGTAATTTGATTTTCTAGCTCGTCTAGCGTATATCCAATGGCTAATTTAGCAGCAATTTTTGCAATGGGATAGCCCGTTGCTTTACTTGCTAATGCGGAAGATCTAGAAACTCGAGGATTGATCTCTATTGCAATAATATCTTCTTTTTCATCTGGACTAACCGCAAATTGCACATTACAGCCCCCAGCAAAATCACCAATACTTCGCATCATGTGAATGGCCATGTCGCGCATTCGTTGAAAAGTTGTATCGGATAAGGTCATCGCAGGTGCTACGGTAATGGAGTCTCCTGTATGGATCCCCATAGGGTCCATATTTTCTATGGTACAAATGATAACGACATTATCGTTGTTATCGCGAAGCAACTCCAACTCATACTCTTTCCAGCCAATCAGCGCTTTATCAATCATCACTTCATGGATAGGAGAAACTTCCAAACCGCGAGTCAGCAGTTCATCAAAATCTTCGGCCTTGTGAACAAAGGAAGCCCCTGCTCCACCCAAGGTGTACGAAGCGCGAATAACTAATGGAAAACCAAACCTTTGTGCTATTTCTTGCCCTTTCAAAAAGGAATTCGCAGTGGCTTGAGGGGCCATATCAACTCCAATTTTTAGCATCAAATTTCGAAATTGCTCCCGATCCTCGGTAATTTGTATTGCATCTATATCTACCCCAATAATATCTACCCCAAAGTCTTCCCAGATCCCTTTTTCGTCCGCTTCGATACACAAATTGAGCGCTGTTTGTCCCCCCATGGTGGGAAGTACTGCATCAATTTTATGCTTTTTAAGAATCTCGATAATGGATTTGGTATTCAGAGGCTTCAGATAAACATGATCCGCCATTGAAGGATCGGTCATGATCGTCGCAGGATTGGAGTTGATTAAAATGGTCTCGATACCATCTTCACGAAGTGATCGTAAAGCTTGAGATCCTGAATAATCAAACTCACACGCTTGACCAATGATAATGGGACCTGAACCGATTACTAAAATACTTTTGAGGGAGTCTACTTTTGGCATAATTTAAATATAGATTTTAAATATAAAAAAAAGGTGTTACTCTCGAAAAAGTAACACCTTTATTATGGGATAATCTTATCATTATTTTTTGTGACGCGGTTCAGAGGATACTGATATTTTCTTTCTGCCTTTGGCTCGACGTGCAGCAAGGACTTTACGTCCGTTTGCTGATGCCATTCGTTCTCTAAAACCGTGCTTGTTTCTTCTCTTTCTTCTCGAAGGTTGAAATGTTCTTTTCATAATATAAATGACTGGCGGTATGCCTCGTTTAAAGTCGGGCAAATATACAACAACTTTTTTGTCTTCCAAATTGGTTTATCAACATTTCGCCTTCGTTTTTTTTTACCTTTGAAAAAAAATAAATAATGTTTCCTAAAATCATAAAATTAATTCTTGCGTTACTGACATTTGCGTATGGTATTTATCAATTTGTCGATGACTATATCGGCAATGGAATTATGCTGCTACTGCTCTCGGGTATGTTCGTTTTGCTGTACTTTAAAAATGAAATCATTTTCCTAGCCTTTTTAAGACTTAGAAAACAAGACTTTGAGGGAACACAAAGATGGTTGATGCGTATTCCCAATGTAGAGCGCAACTTAGTGCGCAAACAACAAGGGTATTACCACTACCTTTTAGGTATTATTCATTCTCAAACAAACCTCACTCAGGCGGAAAAGAATTTTAAGACAGCTCTTAAACTAGGATTGTCCATGAACCACGACTTGGCCATGGCAAAGATGAGTTTAGCGGGAATTTACCTTCAAAAAAGACGGAAACGGGAAGCTCAAATACTATTGACAGAGGCTAAAAAACTAGACAAACACGGAATGTTGACGGGACAGATGAAAATGATTCAACAACAGATGAAGCGGATCTAGTAGTAGCCTTCCTCAGGAATTGAAATTTCGTAATATTTCCTCGAATTGTTATTTAGATGATTTTGAATCAACCAAGGATTGTGGATTTTTAGCAATTTGTAGTTGATACCGCGTTCTCTCGCAAACTCTGCAATATTAGTAATGGGTACATCCCAACCTATTTTTTTAACGGGAATGGGTTTGTACAAGTCAGATTCTTCAAATACAAAACCGTACCGCTGAGGATGCGACATTATTTCCTTGACCGCTAGAATCCGAAAAACATAACGACTGGTTTCTTTATTTAAAAGTAAGTCGTAATAGTTCTCTACCAATTGAGTATCTAGTAATTTGTTGGTGCCATACATCCCTCTATTATAAGAAGCCGCAGCTAAGGTCCAACTGCCAAAACGTTTTTTTGCTTTAAGCAGATACTTACATGCAACACGGGTAGCTTTCTCAATATGGTATCGCTCGTCCACATTACTGTTTACTTCCAGTCCGTATTCTTTTGCTGTTCCAGGCATCAGCTGCCAAAACCCTTTGGCTCCTTTTGGAGAACGCGCATTTTCTAATCCACTCTCTATAACCGCTAGGTATTTAAAATCCTCTGGAACTCCTTCTTCAGCAAGGATAGCTTCAAGGGTAGGAAACCATTTGTGGGCTCGTTTTAGCAAGAGCATCATATTGGATTGCCAATAGGTATTGACCAATAGCTCCTTATCCAACCGCTCTCTGATATCTGGTGCACTCAAAGGAGCAGGTTCTCCAGAAAAATCAAGGGTCTCAGGAAGCTTGAGGGCATATACTTTAGAAGAATCTTCTTCTTTATTGTTAAAGGCGTTGTCCCGTTCTGGATGGATTGTGGTAAATCCAAAGAAAAGTATCAAGATACCGATTACTAATCCAGAAGTCAATTTATAATTCATAGTCTTGCGCTTTTAGTATGCAATTCCCTCAAATTTAGTTATTTTTTTAAAAGGAGTTTGGGCAACTCCTTATTAAACCAGTTGGCTTGTGTAATTATGGCAGCATGTCCCCCTTTAATTTTTATAAAGGGATATGTTAAATTTTTTATTGGAAAAACTGTGTCTGATGCTCCATGGATATGAAGAATTTCTTTTGGACTTTCTATTTGCTCCCATTGGACTAAAGCATCAATTGCCCAATTGAGATATTCTGGATTTCTTTCTGAGAGATACCGCTGATACATCACCAATCGCTTTTTGATTCCTTTTCCAAAAGCAAACAATGCCAAATGATCTATATTATTGATCCACTGGGTCGGTAAGAGTTTGTGGGCATTTGTTTTTTGTGCCATTTTCATGGGAAAAGAAAGTTCTTCTCTGTTTTTTACACTCGAGACAATGACCGTATTGCGAACGGGAATGTGTTTTGCCATTTCCTGAACCAAAACCCCTCCAAAGGAAACCCCTAGCAGTACGGGATGTTCGTGTTCAATTCGCTCACACATACGCTGGGCATAAGCACTCAACTTTTCTTGCTTCTTGGGTGGAATCCAACTCAACAAATGAATTTGAAACGGCTTGGGAAAATCGAGATATTCAAAAATTTTTGGACTCGCTGCCATACCGGGCATACAATAAACAGGGATAGGCTCCATTTAATCTTTTAATTTCATTAGTTGCATGGTATATTTTTGTATTTTTGTAACCCTTTCTACAGAAAATGCAAATTTAAAAACATTAGCAATATAGTAATCAATTCTATCTCTTATGAATGATTTAACTTTGATAAACAACGAATTCCTACGCCAATTTGAAATTGAAGTAAACAACAGTTTAGCCCGAATCGAGTATTCTGAACAAGAAAGAAAAATTTTCCTCACCAAAATACACATCCCTGAAGAAATTAAAGACGACACATTTGAAGACGCTTTCATCGTCAAAGTACTTGAGTTCATTTCAGAGAAAAACCTTCGAGTTGTTCCCACTTCACCAAAAATAGCTCGATTTGTTCGTTCTAATAGACGATACAAGCAGCTACTTCCTGTAGGAATTAAGCTTTAGTTTAAAAAAGCGAAACGGACATAACCTTCCTCATCTATTTCTTTTAAAGTTATGGGATGTAAGGTATTGGCTAATGAAGGATTCCAAGGGGTTCGTACTTTAACATAGTTTTCGGTAAATCCGGTGATATACCCCTCTTTATTTTCTCCCTCAAATAAAACCGTATGGGTTTTACCCAGTTGTGATTCGTAAAAAGCACGGCGTTTTTTTACGGACAAAGCACGTAGCATTTTACTTCTTTTACTTCGTGTAGCGCTCTGAACTTCCCCCTCCATAACCGCAGCCTCTGTATTGGGTCGTTCTGAATAGGTAAAGACGTGCAGGTAAGAAACTTCACTAGAATTTAAAAAGTGATAGGTGTCTAAAAAATCTTCTTCCGTTTCTCCAGGATAACCCACAATCACATCGGCTCCAATGCATGCGTCTGGAAGCTCCTCTTTAATTTGGGTAATCCGATTTGTGTACAAAGAGGACAAATAGCGTCGTTTCATGCTTTTCAAGATCTTGTCACTTCCACTTTGCAGGGGAATGTGAAAATGGGGGACAAAACGCCTACTTTGCGCCACAAATGAAATGATCGCATCGTTTACTAAGTTAGGTTCAATAGAGGATATTCGGATTCTATTGATGGATTCTAGGGTGTCCAGAGCAGTAATCAATTCCAAAAAAGTATGCTCGTGTTTTTTATTGCCAAATTCACCTTTTCCATAGTCTCCGATGTTAACCCCAGTGAGTACAATTTCTTTCAATCCCGAGTCAGCAATTTTCTGTGCATTGGTTAGAACATTCTCCAAAGTATCACTTCTAGAAATTCCTCGTGCTTGGGGGATAGTGCAATAGGTACATTTATAATCACAGCCATCTTGAACTTTTAAAAAAGCTCGAGTTCTGTCACTCAGAGAATAACTACTCTCATAAAAATTAGCCGCTTCAATTTCACAGGAATGTACCTCCCCCTGTTCCTTTTTGGTAAGATCGTGGAGGTAATCATTCAATTTAAATTTTTCTGTAGCTCCAAGTACCAAATCGACTCCTTCTAAAGAAGCAATTTCTTCAGGTTGAAGTTGCGCATAACAACCAATCACAGCGACAAAGCCTTTCGGATTTTGTTTTAAAACTTTTTTTACCAAACCTTTGAGGCGTTTGTCAGCATTTTCAGTAACAGAGCAGGTGTTGATGACGTACACCTCTGCAGGACTGTCAAAGTCCACACGTTGGTATTGTTTTGGATTAAAATCACGAGCGATGGTTGCTGTTTCGGAAAAGTTTAACTTACAGCCTAGGGTGTGAAATGCCACCCGCGGTAGTTCCAGTGCTTTTGCTTTGGGGGTGTAAAGAATGTTTTCCATAACCGTTTTAAAGCTGTAAATTCGATGCAAATATATCAACAAAATATTCATGGTAAAGTGGCTTTCGGTTGTTTCTCGGTTCGGATTCATCTTCGTACTTTTTTTGTTACTCAATCAATGTCGCTCCGAAAACACAAATGATAGCCGTAAGGTATTCCGGTACAACGAGTACCGAAACGTTACTTCTTTAGATCCAGCTTTTTCGAGAAATCCACAAAACATTTGGCCCATCAACCAACTTTTTAATGGATTGGTACAACTGGATCAAAATCTGGGTATCCAGCCCGAAATAGCCCATTCTTGGAGCATTAGTCCAGATGGACTTAGATACACGTTCCAGCTGAGAAAAGATGTTTACTTTCACCCTTCCCCTCTATTTGGAGCTTCGCAAACAAGAAAGGTCGTTGCTGCAGATTTTGTGTACAGCTTTGACCGATTGAAAGACGCCGAACTAGCCTCGCCGGGGAGTTGGGTACTCCAGCAAGTAGAACGCTATGAAGCTCCGGCAGAAGATGTATTTACCATTTATTTAAAAAATCCCTTTCCCGCTTTTTTGGGTTTGTTGACCATGCGCTACTGCGCCGTTGTTCCTAATGAAGTTGCAAATCACTACGGTGCTAATTTTCGTTCCCACCCCATAGGCACAGGACCCTTTTACTTTAAACGTTGGGATGAAAATGTAAAATTGGTACTGCGCAAAAACCCCAATTATTTTGAAAAAGACGAAAATGGAAACAAACTCCCCTATTTGGATGCCATCGCCATTCAGTTTATTTCGGATATTCAAAGTGAGTTTATGTTGTTCTTGCAAGGAAAATTAGACTTTATTAATTCGCTAGATGCATCCTATAAAGACGAACTCTTAACCCCAACTGGAACCTTACAAAGCAAATACAAAGAGCGTTTAAACATGCTGAAAGGCCCCTATCTGAACACAGAATACATCGGAATCTATTTGGACAGCGACAACCCCGCCCTAGGATCCAAAAAAATACGCCAAGCCATCAATATTGGTTTTGACCGCAAGCTGATGATAGCCTACCTACGGAACAATGTAGGCTATCCTGCCAAAAAAGGAATGATCCCCAAAGGCCTTCCAGGCACAAGTTCTGAGGAGTTCGAATACGATCCCGAACAAGCCCGAATCTGGGTAGATGAATATAAAAAAGAAATGGGGGAAACACCCACACTTAGTTTGGCTACCGACTCAAATTACCTCGACCTTTGTGAATACTTACAACGGGAACTTCAAAAAATCGGAATCGAAATTCAGATTGAAGTCATGCCCACTGCCACGCTACGCCAAGCCAAATCCTCTGGAAAATTGGAACTTTTTCGTGCCAGTTGGATCGCAGATTATCCCGATGCAGAAAATTACCTTTCGCTCTTTAACAGTTTTAACTTTTCACCTAATGGGCCTAACTATACCCACTACAAAAATCCCACTTTCGATCGCATGTATCGAGACGCTTTAAGTCTGGTTTCTGACAGTTTGCGAATTGAAAAATACAAAGCCATGGACTCCCTAGCCCTATCCGAATCTCCAGTAGTCCCGCTGTACTACGACCAAGTCATTCGGTTTGTCCAAAAAAATATCAAAGGGATGGAAATTAACCCCATCAATCTTTTGGTGTTGAAAAATGTTAAGAAACTATAAAAAAAAGCCACTCAAGGAGTGGCTTTCTATTAGATGGTTAAAACAATGCTTACTTTTTAAACTTAGCGTATTTGTTTTTGAATTTGTCAATACGACCTGCAGTATCTACCAATTTGGATTTCCCTGTGTAAAACGGGTGTGATGTTCTTGAAATTTCAAGTTTCACTAGTGGGTACTCTACACCGTCTACTTCTAGAGTTTCCTTCGCATTTACCGTTGATTTTGTGATAAAAACGTCTTCGTTTGACATGTCTTTAAAGGCGACTAAGCGATAATTGTCTGGATGTATGTCTGCTTTCATATCTAGTAAATTGAGTGCAAATTTAATTTTATTTTTTAAATTGAGTCTCCCAAGACATTTTTTTTTATCTTGAAATGAATTTAAACACGCATTCAAATGGATACTCAAACCCCCTCAATGAAATCTACAATAATAAATTTCGGTCTTTTACTCGGTGGAATCTCAGTCGTTTTTCAGCTCATGCTCTATTTCCTGGATATGCACTACAAAAACGACTCTACCGCTGGAATCGTTTCTTTAGTCATCATGATAGGAGTCTTACTCTATGCGTTTATCTACTTCAAGAAGTCCAATGAAGGCTTTCTTTCTCTTGGCGAAGCCTTAAAAATTGGTATGGGTATTGCCCTAGTTTCGGCGCTCGTAGGAGTTGTTTATACCCAAATTTTAATGAATTTTTTAGATCCTGATACCTTAAAAAAGTCGTTAGAATTGAACATGGAAAACCTACGTATACAAAACCCTGAAATGCCACAGGACGCGTTAGACACCGCCCGTTCGATGCAAGAAAAAATGTCAAGTCCATTGATTCTCACCGCCATTCAAATCATCTTTGCCTTGTTTTTTGGTTTTATCATCTCCTTAATTGGTGGGTTGATCGTTAAAAAATCACGACCTGAGTAAGCCAAATTTCGTAGTTTTGCACCTATGCAAAACCCTGTAGATCTTTCAATTGTGATTCCTCTTTTAAACGAGGAGGAATCTTTAATCCCTCTAACGGATTGGATTTTTAAAACCTTTGAAAAACTCCCTTATCGTTACGAAATCTTATTTATAGACGACGGCAGCACAGATGGTTCTTGGGAAATCATCAAACAACTCAGTACAAAACAACAACACATTAAAGGGATTTGTTTTGCGAAGAATTATGGCAAATCCCAGGCTCTCCATGCGGGTTTTGAAGCAGCAAAAGGAACCTATGTAGTCACCTTAGATGCTGACCTTCAGGATTCTCCTGAAGAAATCCCGCAAATGATTGACCAACTCAAAGAAGGTTACGATTTAATTTCTGGATGGAAAAAGAAACGTTACGATTCTATTTTATTTAAAAACCTTCCTTCCAAACTCTTTAACTGGGCGGCACGTAGGGTATCAGGGATTCGATTACACGATTTCAACTGTGGGATCAAAGCCTATAAAAGTCAAGTTGTAAAAGCCATTGATGTCCACGGGGAAATGCACCGATACATTCCTGTACTGGCTGCACAGCAAGGTTTTTCAAAAATCGGAGAACAAATTGTCCAACACCAAGCCCGAAAATACGGTACAACAAAATTTGGGGCAGATCGTTTTTTTAAAGGCTTTCTGGACTTGATCACTTTGTGGTTTCTCAATAAATTCGGGAAACGCCCCATGCATTTTTTTGGTTTGTGGGGAAGTTTTATGCTTCTTGCAGGTTTTCTCTTTACCGTTTATCTGGGAGTGGACAAACTCTACTTTGACACGCAAGCCAGATTGATCACAAACCGCCCAGAATTTTACATCGCCTTGACTTTAATGCTTCTTGGAAGTCAATTTTTTATCGCAGGTTTTTTAGGCGAAATTATCTTGAGAAGCAAACGCAATACAAAACGTTATACCTTCAAAGAACAAACCCCCAACGAATGACCACAGAAAAACGCATCGGAGAATGGCTCCAAGCCCCATTTGATCAGGAAACCCAAAAAGCGGTACTCGAATTAAAAAGAGATCCTCAAAAACTGGAAGATGCCTTTTACACTTCCCTAAAATTTGGAACGGGTGGTATGCGCGGTATCATGGGAGTAGGGACCAATCGAATCAATAAATACACCCTTGGAAAAAGTACCCAAGGCTTGTCCCATTTCTTGAAAGAAAAATATCCTGGGGGACAGATCAAGGTTGTCATCGCCTACGATTGTCGTCACCAAAGTAAAAGTTTAGCGAAGGTCGTTGCCGATGTGTTTACTGCAAATGGCTTCTCGTGTTATTTATTTAGTGACCTTCGTCCCACTCCAGAGCTCTCTTTTGCTGTACGACATTTAGACGCACACTGTGGAATTGTATTGACCGCTTCGCACAATCCACCTCAATACAACGGCTATAAAGTCTATGGAAAAGACGGAGGACAACTAGTCCCCCCAGAGGACAAAGCCGTTATTGGAGAAATAGAGAAAACCACTTACGAGCAAATTCAGTTCAAAGGAAATGACACTTTGCTACACTACATTGACGAGACGATTGACGATGCCTACCACAAGCTCGTACTTCAAGAGGCTCAAATGGATTTAAAAGATCGAAATTCACTTCATATTGTTTTTACCCCCATCCACGGAACTTCAATTACCGCTGTCCCTCAGGTGTTGAAAAAAGCAGGCTATCAAAATGTACATACCGTCAAGGAACAGGAAACACCCGATGGAGATTTTCCCACTGTACTTTCTCCCAATCCTGAAGAGCCCGAGGCCTTAAAAATGGCTGTAGCGCTGGGGGATCAAAAAAATGCGGATCTCATTATCGGAACTGATCCCGATGCAGACCGCTTGGGAATCGTGGTTCGGGATTTGGAAAACCAATGGTACCATCTCAATGGCAATCAAATCATGATTGTTTTAACCGAATATCTTTTGTCCAAAAAACAGGCAGAGAACCAACTGAGTTCCAACCACTTTATTGCCAGTACAATTGTTTCTACTCCCATGATTAAGGCCTTGGCAGAGGAATATCAAATTCAATTCAAAAACTGTTTGACCGGTTTTAAATGGATTGCCAAACTGATCGAAGACCATCCGGAATTGACCTTTGTAGGTGGTGGAGAAGAAAGTTTTGGATATCTGGTGGGACATCAAGTTCGAGATAAAGATGCGGTATCGGCTAGTCTGTTGGCCTGTGAACTCGCCACGGAATTAAAATCTCAGGGCAAAAGTGTGTACGGCTTTCTTTTGGAATGTTTTCAAAAGTATGGGGTGTATTACGAACGGCTTATCTCTCTCACCAAGGAAGGGAAATCAGGATCTGAGGAAATCCAGGCGCTGATGGATCGGTTTAGAAATCATCCCCCTACCCATGTTGATGGAATTTCCATTCTAACAGTTGAAGATTATTTATCGGGGAGTACCACGAATTTAAAAAATAAGCAAACCCAAAAAATAGACTTGCCCAAAGCAGATGTCCTGATTTTTAACTTGGACGAGGGGAGTAGAATTGCATTGCGCCCGAGTGGCACAGAACCCAAAATAAAATTTTACTTTAGTGTTCAGGGGGAGTATCAACCTGAAATCTCTTGGCAACAACAAAAGCTACAATTTGATGGAAAAATCGATCAATTCGTTAATGCCCTTTTAAACTGATGTTTTCTTCTTTCAAAAAAATTATTCGATTTGGAGTCCCCTACAAGGCCTATGCCTTCTTAAACATCTTTTTTAATGCCCTCTATGCCCTTTTTAGTGCGCTCTCTTTTGTCTCCTTGATCCCCATGCTCAATGTGTTGTTCGAAACCACGGAAAAACGTTTAACTCCTGGCAAATACGAAGGCATACTCAGCCTTCAAACCTATGTTAAAGACAGTCTGAACTATTATGTTTCCCAACAGATGGAACGAGATGTTGAAGGTACACTCGTCTTTGTTATAGGTCTGGTTCTTGGTTTGTTTTTCTTAAAAAATATTTGCAATTACCTAGCACTTTTTTTTATTACTTATCTCAGAAATGGGATCCTAAAAGATTTGCGAAACACACTTTACGAAAAAATCCTGGTACTCCCCCTTTCCTTTTTTAATGAAAAAAGAAAAGGAGACCTGATGGCAAAAATGACCAGCGATGTCACAGAGATTCAAAGCTCTTTTTTGTCCATTTTGGAGCTAATTGTAAGAGAGCCACTCACAATTTTATTTTCTCTAGGAGCGATGTTCTTTTTCAGTTATCAATTGACTCTATTTGTCTTGCTTTTTATCCCACTTTCTGGGTGGATCATCTCTCGTATCGGGAAGCGGTTAAAAAAACAATCCGCGCGTATTCAAGAAGAGCAAGGCGATTTTTTATCTATAATAGATGAAACTGTTAACGGGCAAAAAATCATTAAGACTTTTGGTGCGGGAGCCCAATTTAAAGCTCGATTTAAAAAGGCCACCCAACGGTTTTATATCTTTTCGAATAAACTCTTACATCGAGCCAGCCTCGCCGGTCCGGCGAGTGAATTTTTAGGGATTGCTGCCATTGGAGTTCTGCTTTGGTTTGGAGGGCGTATGGTATTGGTGGAGGGAAGTCTTTCGGGTACAACTTTTATTGTCTTTATCGGTTTGGCCTACAACATCCTAACCCCTGCTAAAGGAATAAGCAAAGCCAGTTATAGCATTCAAAAAGGCAATGCCGCCGCCGAACGGATTTTAGAAATTTTAAATGCAGAAGACAGTCTCAAAGAGCATCCCTCTGCAATTCCGCTTAAAAAAATTGAAAAAAATATCGTCTTTGACCGAGTTTCCTTCCGTTACGAAAATACTCCTGTCATTAAAGATCTTTCTTTTGAAATAAAAAAGGGTCAAATGGTCGCCTTGGTTGGTCCTTCGGGAAGTGGAAAGACCACCTTGACCTATTTACTGAATCGATTTTACGACATCGATCAGGGTCGTCTAACTCTAGACGGCATCGCTATTGAAAAAATTCAAAAACAGAGTTTGTACCAACATATCGGTATGGTTACCCAAGAATCCATCTTGTTCAACGACAGTGTTTATAACAATTTACTTTTAGGTAAATCAAATGCTACCGAAAATGAAATTATTGCTGCTGCTAAGGCAGCCTACGCACATGACTTTATCGAAGCCTTACCAAAGGGCTACCACACCTCTATTGGAGATCTAGGTAACAAGCTCTCAGGAGGACAAAAACAACGTCTAACTATCGCAAGAGCGTTGCTCAAAGATCCTCAATTGCTGATTTTGGATGAAGCGACCTCCTCTCTGGACACCGAAGCAGAACAACAAGTGCAGCAAGCCTTAGAAAAATTAATGCAAAACAGGACTTCATTGGTCATCGCACATCGACTTTCCACCATTCAAAAGGCGGATCTTATTTTGGTCTTAGACAAGGGGACGATCGTTGCCTCTGGAACACATCAGGAATTGTTAAAAAACAGTAAACCGTATAAAAGCTGGGTACAAATCCAACAAATGAATTAAACTATTTATCTTGTAATTTGTCTATAGTAATACAATAAATGCGTTTAATTTGAAACAACAGTCTCTATTTGTTCATGCACTAAAGCATCCCAGTTCTAGGGAAGAAGCCTTTGCACGATTGGTGTCGGAGTACAAAGAGCGCTTGTACTGGCACATTAGAAAGATTGTTTTGGATCATGATGATGCAAATGATGTGGTTCAAAACACTTTTATCAAAGTACATTTGAACATTGAAAACTTTAAAGAAAATAGTACGCTTTTCACCTGGATGTATCGGATCGCAACTAATGAAGCTTTAAATTTTATTACTAGTAAAGCAAAAAAAATGGGCTTGCAAAATCAAGAATGGGTAGAAGCCCTTGCAGACGGACTTGAGGCAGATTCCTATTTTGACGGGGATGAAGCAGCATTGCTCTTACAAAAGGAAGTGGCGAGACTCCCAGAAAAACAACGGATTGTTTTTAATATGAAATACTTTGACGGAATGAATTACGATGCCATTTCAGAAATCTTAGATACCAGTGTCGGAGCCTTAAAAGCTTCCTACCACCATGCTGTAAAAAAAATAAAAACCAAGCTGACCGATGAAGATCCGAAAAAATAACCCTTTTAAAGTACCCAGAGGGTATTTTGACACCCTAGAGGAAAACCTAGTGCAAAAAACCAAAGCGAATCACAATGCCTATGGACTTCAAACTCCAAAAGGCTATTTCGATCGATTAGAAAAGGAAATTCTTTATAAAACGCAAAAGAAAGATAAAAAGGTAGATAGAAACATCCGACGTATCTTAGTTACATCAGTGAGCATCGCTGCTTCTTTCCTATTTTTCTTTACAGTTTCAAGCCCATCAGAAACCTTAATCATTGAAAATACAGAACAGGCTTTTGACGATTATATTGAAACTTATTATCTCGAAGAATTTAACAGTTATGAGCTTTTGACTCTACTAGAAGAAGGAGAGATTGAAACAAGTCTTACCTACAATTCAAAACCATAAAATGAAAACTAAAACTCCTTATTTACTACTTCTTTTAGTAGGCCTATTGATTTCAAATACGGTTTGGTCGCAAGAAGAAAAATCGCGTTTCGAGGAGCTCAAAGCCTGGAAGTTGAGTTATATTATTGAAAACACAGAGATGAATTCCGAAGAACTGGAGGCGTACAAATGCATCTTTGAAGACTATGAAAATGCCTATCACAACGAAATCTGGACCAAGGTTCGCCAGATGCGAAAAGCGTTGAGAAAGTCTATGGACACACTCGACACTGCTTCCGCCTCTGCTTACATCTCTAAATTGGATGCTTTTGAAATCAAAGGGTTGGAAATGAAACACGAACGCAATGAGAGGTTACTAAAAAAGATTCGCCCTAAAAAAGTACTCAATATTTTATACCAGGAAAAGCGATTTGATCAAGAATTGTTGAATCGTATAAAAAATAAATCAAAAAAGAGAAAATAAAAAGACCACCTTTGTCATTACCATACAAAAGATATAAAGATGAAACTACACCACAATACAGCATTCGGTATTGTACAAGGTCTGGAACAAATTCTACAAGAAAAAAAAGCGTTGCGACCTACGCTCAATCAACTTTTAAAACAAAATAGAAAATGGGGTTCCCGAGACCGCAAATGGGTGGGTGAAGGAGTACTAGAAATTGTACGTTGGCAAAGAAAATTTTCAGAAATGGGGTCGCTTGACCCTAAGTCAAAGTCTTATTTATGGAATTTGTTAGGTGTTTGGATTTTAAGCAAGGGTATCACCCTGCCGGAATGGGATGAATTTTCAGAGCTAGACTCGAAAAAAATAACTCTTGACCTCGACCCAAAAAGCACCCCATTAAAAATACTTGAATCGCTCCCGGATTGGCTAGATGACTTGGGTATCAGAACGTTTGGAGAAACCCTCTGGAAAAAAGAAATTCAAAGCTTGAACACTACTGCTCCTCTAGTTTTAAGAGTAAATACTTTAAAAACCACCCCTGAAAAACTACACTCCTTTCTAAAAACAAAACACCAAATTGAAAGCACTTTCATCGCAGCGCTTCCCGAAGCTTTGGTACTCAGCAAACATCAAAAGCTAACCCATAGGGACGCTTACAAAAAGGGTTGGTTCGAAATACAGGATGCCAATTCACAACGAGTTGCCCATTTTGCTGATCCTAAACCTGGAATTTCCGTCCTAGACGCTTGTGCAGGCGGTGGTGGAAAAACTCTTCACCTAGCTGCACTAATGCAAAATCAAGGTACAATTGTAGCAATGGATCCTTATGAAAAAAAAATAGAACAACTCGAAGCGCGCGTCCAACGAAATGGAGTAACTATTGTACGTGTAGAAAACACGGATGACGGTGCGTTTTTAAAAACTCAGAAGGAAACTGCAGATCTGGTGTTAATCGATGCTCCCTGTAGTGGCCTGGGCGTACTGCGCAGAAACCCTGCAGCCAAATGGCACATGACCCCAAAACGAATTGAAGAACTAATCCTTTTACAGCAAGAAATTTTACAAACCTATGCTGGACAGGTTTCAAAAGGCGGATCACTCGTTTATGCGACCTGTTCCATCTTCCCCGAAGAAAACCAAAATCAGGTTCAAAACTTTTTAAATTCCGATTCAGGAAAAGACTTCCAATTGGAAAAAGAAGAAACGTTTTTGACTCATACTACCCAGGGAGATGGGTTCTACATGGCAAAAATGGCAAAGTCATCCTGATGCGTTCCTTTTGTGAATAACTCCGAAACAACTTTGAACATTTCGAAGCGGCAAGAGGAGGAAAATCGTTCAGAAAAGCATTATTTTTGAGCTTTAAAACTGCACCGTATGCTCTTGTTTTTTGGCGATGTCATTACCAAGGTTTTTGTCGTTCAAACTACCACAACACTTACCCCTGAAAACACAACAAAACTACAATGGCTTTTTGGCGATGCCCCTTTGCTCAGCGAAAAAGTTATAAAAGGTTCTTTTGTGGGTCCCAGATCCACAATGATTACTCCTTGGAGTACCAATGCAGTTGAAATCACACAAAACATGGGGATTCCTGGAATCCAGCGTATTGAAGAATACGTTTCCAAAGCTACGGTGGACCAAATAGACCCTATGCTGGTGGTAGAATTTAAAGAGCTGAACCAAACTCTTTTTCAAGTAGAAATTGAGCCTGAAAAGGTTTTGCCTATAAAAGACATCAAAGCCTATAATCAGCAAGAAGGATTGGCCTTAAGTCAAGAAGAAATCGATTATTTAAACGATTTGTCAAAAACTTTAAAAAGGCCCTTGACCGACTCTGAAGTATTTGGATTTTCTCAAGTCAATTCAGAGCACTGTCGGCATAAAATATTTAATGGCTCTTTTGTCATAGACGGCCAAACAAAAGAACAGAGCCTCTTTCAACTCATTAAAGAAACTTCCAAAAAAAACCCAAATACCATTGTCTCCGCATACAAAGACAATGTCGCATTTATAGAAGGACCACAGATTGAACAATTTGCTCCACAGACTGCAGATCGACCCAGTAGTTTTAACAAAAAAACCATCGAAAGTGTCCTTTCTCTAAAAGCGGAAACGCATAACTTCCCGACCACGGTAGAGCCTTTTAACGGTGCTGCTACAGGATCGGGAGGAGAAATCAGAGACCGATTAGCCGGAGGAAAAGGTTCCTTACCCCTAGCCGGGACAGCAGTTTATATGACCCCTTATTCTCGTGTCCAAGAAGATCGAAAAAACAGTTCTTTCCCCGAGCGTAAATGGTTGTATCAAACCCCCATAGACATTTTGATCAAAGCTTCGAATGGAGCATCAGATTTTGGAAATAAATTTGGGCAGCCGCTAATCGCAGGATCCGTTTTAACTTTCGAACATCAAGAAAATGATCAGCGTTTCGGCTTTGATAAGGTGATCATGTTAGCAGGTGGAATTGGGTTTGGAAAAAAAGAGCAAGCTCAGAAAGGCACGCCGAAAAAAGGAGATCAAATCATCATTTTGGGGGGTGATAATTATCGAATCGGAATGGGAGGTGCAGCAGTATCCTCTGCAGACACAGGAGCCTTTGGCAGCGCAATTGAACTCAATGCCGTACAGCGCTCCAATCCTGAAATGCAAAAACGCGTTGCCAACGCCATCCGTGCCTTAGTAGAACACAGTGAAAATCCAATCATTTCTATCCACGATCACGGTGCAGGTGGACATCTAAACTGTTTGTCTGAATTGGTAGAAGACACAGGAGGTTCTATCCAAATTGATGCGCTTCCCTTAGGTGATCCTACCCTATCCGCCAAAGAAATCATTGGAAATGAATCTCAAGAGCGCATGGGACTTATCTTGGCACCTAAAGACGCTTCCTTTTTAGAAAAAATCGCCAAACGCGAACGTGCCCCTTTTTATATTGTGGGAGAAGTCACAGAGGATCAACACTTTTCCTTTCACTCCAAAAAAAACAATGAAACCCCAGTTGATTTAGGTCTTTCATCTCTTTTTGGCAGTTCGCCAAAAACAATTATGAATGATGTTTCCATTCCGCGGAGGTATAAAGAAATAAACTACGATCAAAACGAACTTCCTAACTACATCAAACAGGTTCTTCAATTGGAAGCTGTAGCCTGTAAAGATTGGTTGACAAATAAAGTGGATCGTTGTGTCACGGGTCGGGTTGCACAGCAACAAGGTGTCGGCGAGCTTCATTTACCCCTCAGTAATTGTGGGGTCACGGCACTTGATTATACTGGACAGAAAGGAATTGCCACCTCCATAGGACACGCCCCAGTAAGTGCCTTGATTGATCCTAAAAAAGGAAGTAATACGGCCATTGCAGAAGCCCTTACGAATATTGTTTTTGCGCCCCTAGAAAAAGGCCTGGAAAGTGTCTCCTTGTCCGCAAACTGGATGTGGCCTTGTAATAATCCTGGGGAAGATGCACGTCTTTTCGAAGCGGTACAAGAGTGCTCCGACTTTGCAATTGCATTAGGAATCAATATTCCCACAGGAAAAGACTCCCTTTCCATGAAGCAAAAATATCCTGACGGGGATGTGCTTGCCCCGGGGACGGTCATTATCTCTGCTGCTGGGCAGTGTAAAGATGTAAACCAAATTATTACTCCCGTAGCTCGGTGGAATGGAGGAGATTTTTATTATATCGACTTTGCTCAAGACTCCTTTCACCTTGGAGGGTCTTCTTTTGCCCAAAGTCAAGACCGAATTGGGACAGAAACGCCCTGTGTACAAGATGCTACCTATTTTAAAACAGCCTTCAACGCAATTCAAGATCACATTACTGCTGGCAAAATAACTTCTGGACACGACATTGGTTCCGGAGGACTGATTACCACCTTGCTAGAACTTTGCTTTCCTTCTACCTCGGTAGGCATGCAGCTGGACTTTAATGGACTAGAGGAAACCGATCTTGTAAAGATTTTATTTTCTGAAAAAGTAGGTGTCGTCTTACAATCCACAGAAGATTTGACCGCTTCTTTCACAAAAGTGGGAGTTCGCGCACTGAAAATCGGATCAGTTACAAATCTAAACGAGTTAATAATCGGTTCTTTGCATTTTTCGATACCTGAAATGAGGAAGACCTGGATGGCCACATCGACCCGATTGGAAGCCCAGCAAACTCGAGCAGATTTAGCAGCAATTCGTTCGGAAAATATTGTCAAACAACCCCTCAAATTCCAATTTCCAGACCATTTTGATGGTAAAAAACCAGTCCCAAAATCAAATCGAATTAAAGCTGCTGTGATCCGAGAAAAAGGGAGTAACTCCGAACGTGAGATGGCCTATATGATGGACCTCAGTGGTTTTGAGGTTCGCGATGTACACATGACCGATCTTATTGAAGGAAGAGAAACGCTAGAAGACATTCACCTTTTGGTAGCCGTAGGAGGTTTTTCCAATTCCGATGTACTGGGTTCGGCTAAAGGTTGGGCAGGAGCCTTTAAATACAACCCCAAAGCCAAAAAAGCTTTGGAAGATTTCTTTCAACGCCCTGACACACTCTCTTTAGGCGTCTGTAACGGTTGTCAATTGTTCGTGGAGTTGGGATTATTAACTCCCCCAAACCAACCCTTACCTAGAATGCTACACAACGATTCGGGTAAATTTGAATGTATTTTTACAGCAGTTACGATAGAAACCAGCAGCTCCATTATGCTACAAGGGCTTGAAGGAAGTACGTTAGGTATTTGGGCAGCCCATGGGGAAGGAAAATTTTCTTTTCCACAAAGCGAAAACCACTATCAAATCCCTGCCAAATACTTATACCATGACTACCCTTCCAATCCGAACGGATCCGACTACAATGCTGCTATGCTGACCAGTTCAGACGGAAGACACCTAGTGATGATGCCCCATTTGGAGCGCTCTACATTTCCTTGGAATTGGGCTCACTATCCTGACGATCGCAAGGATGAAGTAAGTCCTTGGACCCTCGCTTTTGAAAATGCCTATGCGTGGCTGGAAAATAGCGACGTATAAAACTTCTTCTTTTACTTCAAAATATTTCCTATTTTGCAGTAAAATGAAGATATGACACCGACTAGATTATTTGAATTCATTGAATATCAAAAAGAGCACGCCCCCCTAAAAAAAGCCTTTACCACAAAATACAACGGAACATGGGAAAGTGTTTCCTCAACTGAATTTCTCAATCAATCGCGGGCCATCAGTCGTGCCTTAGTTGGAATGGGAATCAAGGCAGGAGACAAAATCGCAATGATTTCTTCAAACAACCGAACCGAATGGAGCCTCGTAGATGTGGGGCTTTTGACCTTAGGTGCTGTGAATATTCCAATTTACCCTACTATATCAGCAAAAGATTACGAGTACATTCTGAATCACTCGGAGAGCCTCTACTGCTTTGTTTCTGACCAAGAGGTTTATGACAAGGTAAAAGCCATTCAAAAAAATGTCAAGTCGTTAAAAAAAATATACAGTTTTGACCAAATCAAAGGCTGTGCCCATTGGTCCGAACTTTTAGACGAAGGAGCAAATACGGATCACGATAATACAGTTATCCAAATGCGGGACCTCGTTAAGCCTGAGGATCTTGCTACAATCATTTATACCTCTGGAACTACGGGAGTACCCAAAGGTGTTATGCTGAGCCACAACAACGTGGTATCGAATGTCATTTCGAGTTCCAAAAGACTACCTCTTACTATAGGCGAAGCAACTGCGCTGAGTTTTCTTCCCATCTGTCATATTTTTGAACGGGTCATTCTATACATTTATATGTACAATAGCGTTTCCGTTTATTTTGCAGAATCCATAGAAACGATAGGCGATAATTTAAAAGAGATTAAACCCAATGTGATGACTGCCGTCCCCCGATTATTGGAGAAGGTTTACGATAAAATTTACGCACGAGGTGCAGAGCTCTCAGGGATTAAGAAATCACTCTTTTATTGGGCAGTAGATATTGGACTTCAATACGAGCCCTACGGACAAAATGGAGCGTGGTATGAATTCAAGTTAAAAATTGCGCGTAAACTCATTCTTTCCAAATGGCAAGAAGCCTTAGGCGGAAACCTCGAACTTATTGCTTCGGGAAGTGCCGCTTTGCAACCCCGGTTGGCACGTGTGTTTACAGCCGCAGGAATGACACTTGTAGAAGGATATGGACTAACTGAGACCTCACCTGTAATTTCGGTAAATGACATGAGACGAGACCAGTTTAAAATCGGTACGGTGGGGAAAGTCATAGACGGGGTAGAAGTGAAAATTGCAGAAGACGGGGAAATCCTATGCAAAGGACCCAATGTAATGATGGGCTACTACAAAGAAGAAAAGATGACCCAGGAGGTGATGACGGGAGACTTTTTTCACACTGGAGATATCGGGGAACTTGATTCTGAAGGGTTTTTGAAAATTACGGACAGAAAAAAAGAAATGTTCAAAACCTCTGGAGGGAAATACATTGCTCCACAAGTCATAGAAAACCAGATGAAGCAATCCTTGTTTATAGAGCAAATTATGGTCGTAGGTTCCGGAAGAAAAATGCCTACCGCAGTAATTCAACCCAACGTAGATCATGTGACACAATGGCTTAAAGAGAAAGGTATTGTATGTGATTCATTGGCCCAAGCGGTACAGGAACCACTTCTCAAAGAAGCCATAGAAAAAGAAGTGGAACACCACAACCAATATTTTGGCTCTTGGGAACAGGTCAAAAAAATAGAACTGACTCCCGAAGAGTGGTCTATAGATGAGGGACATTTGACTCCTACTATGAAACTGAAAAGAAAAGTGGTTGCCGAAAAATATGATGCACTTATTGAACAGATGTACGCCTAAAGGGTTTTGATACATTAGGCTCTTAAATCACGATTTAGTTCATAGGATAAAAAGTAATAAAAGAAACTCGCTTTAGTTCGTTTGGATAATTCTACTTTTCCAGAGAGGATTAAACTCAAAGATGCCTTATCAATAGCAAGTTGTTTTATTAAATCGTTTCGTTTGATTCCAAACTCATCCATCTTGGATCCAATCCAATCCAATGTAATCTCAGAGCCATCCAGAGAAAAAACAAAGGGTTTTACTTTTCGATCTGGAAATATTTTTTTTGCCCTTTCGATCAATTGTTTTTGGTTAAGAATATAACCATTGACTAATTTCCTTTGAGCAATAACAACAATCTCGCCCTCCTCTCGAATCTCTATTCCTACTTTACGATAGTTGGCAATACTTCGTTGTTGCGGGGTAATTTTTGATAGTGTTTCCATTTTTTATGATTTTAAACAGGAATGCAACTAGTCATCCCTCTATTGAAATTTCTTCAAGAGTTGTGATATTAAAAAATGCAATTTGCTTGTTTTCAATTCCAAATTGAATCGCTTTAATGAGTTCTGTGAAAATTTGAACACTATCAAAGTAATAGTGCTCATTTTCAACATTTAGCCACCCTCCTAGTATTTTATTGTGAGTAAGGGCATGGTTTAGAGCAAAGTTTAAACCCTGTTTTCCATAGCAATCTTGAGTTGCGTAATAGGCTACTGCGATTCCTTTTTTAACGGTCTTGAATGTTTCAATATTTAGAGTAAATCCATCGGGGTTTTCTTCTGAGTATTCCCATACTCGATCAAATAAGGGCTTCATTTTTACATTTTAATGTTTGTCAGTATGCCAAAGAATATTTGCTTGTTTTACCTTGTAAATATAATATAAAGTTTGTATAATGCAAACTTATTTAAATGTTTCTGTTACATTAGCTGTGAAGTTTCTTCTTTTGCTGGATTAAACATTTCGGCTAATTGATTTAAAAGGGCTTTTAGTTCCATAAGTAGTGGCTATTGGGCTTTTAAAAATAGTTTTTTTTTACAACCAAAACTTTAGGAGCAGATTTGTTTGTTTTGCAACTGAAGATTCCGGATTCATTTACCCAAATTTTCTGTATTAAGACAAACTAAAATAATTGAATATTTACTATGCATGCATAGTAAAATATATTATATTTGAATCAATGAAACAAGAAACTTTTGACAGCGCCTTGCGTTCCACATGGCAAATGGTAAGTAAAATGTACAACAAAGAAGCGAGTAAATTTGATTCGACTATGGCAACGGGATTTGCTCTTTTAAGCATTGATGCTGAGGGTACTCCTTCTACCACACTAGGGCCAAAAATGGGTATGGAACCCACCAGCCTTTCTCGCTTGCTCAACACCATGGAAGAACGCAATCTTATCTACCGCACACAACATCCAAACGACGGAAGGAGTGTACTAATTCATCTCACAGAATTTGGAGTTGCAAAACGAGAAGATTCTAAGTCTGTTGTACTCCACTTTAACGAGGAGATCGAAAAAAGCATAAGCAAAAAAAAGATTCAACATTTTTTTGAAGTAATGCAGTGTATTAAAGAAAAAGCAAACGAATTTGAACATTTTCAACCCCAACTTTAAAACTACATAATTATGGAAGCTACAGAAAACAAAAAAGGAAGCGGCGGCGCTTTTATCATTCAAAACCATCTCAATCAAGAGATTTTTACTCCAGAAGATTTTAATGAAGAGCAGCAAATGATGAAAGCTGCCGTAAAAGAATTTATAGATCGTGAGGTTTGGCCTCAAAAAGAACGATTTGAAAAAAAGGATTACGGACTTACAAAATCTTTAATGGAACAAGCTGGGAGTCTTGGATTCTTAAGTGTTTCTGTGCCTGAAGCGTATGGAGGTCTAGGAATGGGTTTTGTTTCCTCCATGTTGGTTTGTGATTATATTTCTGGTGCCACGGGTTCGTTTTCTACGGCCTTTGGAGCCCATACAGGAATTGGAACTCTCCCCATCACCCTGTACGGGACAGAAGAACAAAAACAAAAATACTTACCGAAGTTAAGTTCAGGAGAATGGTTTGGTTCCTACTGTTTGACGGAGCCCGGTGCGGGTTCTGATGCCAATTCGGGAAAGACCAAGGCGGTTCTATCCGAAGATGGAACCCATTATAAAATTTCGGGCCAGAAAATGTGGATTTCCAATGCAGGTTTTGCTTCATTAATGATTGTCTTTGCCCGAATAGAAGACGACAAAAACATTACTGGATTTATCGTACCCTACGAGCCCGAAAACGGAATTCGACTGGGAGAAGAAGAAAACAAACTTGGAATCCACGCCTCCTCTACCCGACAGGTATTTTTTAGCGAAACCCAAGTTCCTGTAGAAAACATGCTCGGTGAACGAGGTGGCGGATTTAAAATTGCCATGAATGCATTAAATGTAGGCCGAGTAAAACTAGGAGTTGCCTGTTTGGATGCCCAACGAAGAGTAACCACAGAAGCCATAAAATACGCTAACGAACGAGTTCAATTTAAAACTCCAATCTCACAGTTCGGAGCTATCAAAGAAAAAATAGCTCGAATGGCAAGCTCCTGTTATGCAGGGGAATCCGCTTGTTATCGCGCTGCTAAAGAGATCGAAGACCGTATCCAATATTTTGTCTCCCAAGGGATGTCACATCAAGAGGCAGAGCTGAAGGGTGTGGAGGATTTTGCGGTAGAGTGCTCTATAATAAAAGTAGGCGCTTCTGAAGATGTCCAAAATTGTGCTGATGAAGGCATCCAAATTTTTGGAGGTATGGGATTCTCAGCAGACACCCCCATGGAATCTGCGTGGAGGGATGCCCGAATTGGGAGAATTTATGAAGGAACCAATGAAATCAATCGTATGCTTTCTGTTGGGATGTTACTCAAAAAGGGAATGAAAGGCCAAATTGATTTGATGGCAGCAGTGATGCAAGCCGTAGCTGAGCTCGGCGCAAATGAATCTCCAAAAAATGCTTCGGGGACTATTTTGACTGAAGAGCAAAACTTGATTCACAACTTCAAACAATTGTTCTTAATGCTCACAGGAAATGCGGTACAGAAATACGGTACCCAATTGGAAGACCACCAGCAGGTGCTTCTTTCTCTATCTGATATTCTCATTGAAATCTATTTTTCAGAATCAGCCCTATTGAGAACGTTGAAAAATTGTGATCGCGAGGGAGCAGAAGCTCAAAAAACTCAGCAAGCGTTAGTAAAACATTATGTTTATGAAGCGCATGATATTGTTCTTAAGAAAGCAAAAGAAGTCATTTTAAGTATATCTAAAGGAGCAGAACAAAAACAACTCTTGGAGGTTGTATCCAAAAGCTGTTCGTATTCAGATTACCCTAATATAGTTGATGTTAAGACTGAAATAGCAGACCGTTTTATTTCAGAAAATTCGTATTTTTTGTAAGAATGATCTAGAATACATTTCGAAAACCGACACTGCAAAGTGTCGGTTTTTTTAGTACTTTGACCAAAAATAAATTTATGAAAAAGTTACTCCCTGTTTTTGTCTTTTTAAGCATGACACTGACTCAAGCCCAAGAAAAACAAGCCCTGTATACTATTATCGAAGGTGTTTCTAGCGAACGACTAGAAAACGACATCCAGACGCTCGTTGATTTTGGTACACGCCATACCCTAAGCGATACCCTTTCGTCTTCAAGGGGAATTGGTGCCGCTCGGAGGTGGATTAAATCTGAGTTTGAAAGCATTTCAAATGACTGTAACAACTGCCTAAAGGTTTTTGAGCAAAAGAATTATTTTACTCCGAAAGATGGAGACCGAATTGTAAAACCCGTTTGGATCAACAATATAGTGGCCCTTCAACGCGGGAAAACCCATCCCAACCGATTTATCATTATGAGTGGGGATATAGATTCGAGAATTTCAGACCCCACAAATTATACAGAGGATTCTCCTGGAGCCAATGACAATGCCAGTGGTATGGCAGGCACGATAGAAGCCGCTCGTGTTTTGTCAAAATATACTTTTGAAAACAGCATCCTTTATGTAGGTCTGGCTGGTGAAGAACAAGGTCTTTTTGGAGGCAAGGGTCTTGCCGCCTATGCACAAGAACAAGGTTGGGAAATCATCGGGATTTTAAACAACGATATGATTGGAAACATCAAAGGAGTGGATGGTGTAATCGATAACAGAACTTTTCGGATTTTCTCCGAACCTGTACCAGCAAACGAAACGGAACGCCAACGCAATGCACGCCGATTTTATGGAGGTGAGGTGGATGGAATCTCTCGGCAGTTGGCGCGTTACGTTCATGCAACCGTTAACGAGTTTATGCCCGAAATGAACCCTATGATGGTTTATCGTTTAGATCGTTTTGGTCGTGGGGGACACCACCGTCCATTTAATGATGTGGGCTATGCGGGTATTCGTATAATGGAAGCACATGAAAATTATGTCATGCAACACCAAGATATTCGTTTAGAAAATGGAATTTCTTATGGTGATGTTATCGAAGGTGTTGACTTTGAATACGCAAAAAAACTAACGGCAGTAAATGCAATCAACCTTGCTAGTTTGGCTTGGGCACCCCCTGCCCTAAAAAAGCTTTCTATTGGAGGGATTGTTCAAGCTTCAGTAAAATTCCGTTGGGAACAAGTAAACGATCCTAACATTGCGGGCTATAAAATCTATTGGCGCGATACTACCTCTCCCACATGGGATCACAGTCGTTTTGTAGGGGATGTATCTGAAGCTACCCTAGAAGGGATAGTGATTGACAACTTCTTTTTTGGTTTAGCTACGGTAGGGAAAAACGGCTATGAAAGCCCAGTTGTTTTTCCGAATAGTTTATTTAGAGATTAAAAGTAATTATCCGTGTGTATTCTTTTGTATTGACCTCTAAAATTACGCCTGAAGATACTGAAATCAAAAGTTACATTTAACTCAAATATACTTGGTGTATAGGAAGTTCCAATACTTTGAAACGGAAAGTTATAAGCTACTCCAAAATCAAAATTTTCATAAGTTAAGCCTATATTTAATCCTACTGATGATAGATTTAAATTAGAAATATATCCCCCTTGCTGAGCAAAGCCAAACGAAAATTCACCTAACTGAAATTCTTGAGAAAGGTAAAAACTATATGTATCCATCATTTTGGATGCATTTAAATAAAACATCAAATATGAATATCTTGGTAAGAACCTTCTCTCATATCGGTTTATGTTAAATTCATAAGCACTCTGCAATGAAATTAAAATTGGTGACTGACTGTTAGATTCTTTATTAAATGATATATTAGGTCTGTTTAAATTAGCAAGGCTTAGTCCCAAAAGGAAATCATAATTATGAATTAAAAAACTTGCTCCCAACTTAAAATAATTTGTAGAATTAATAATAGCTGCTAATTCATCGTTTGATTCTAAATTAACAAGACCTGTCAACTCATTTAATTGGTCACCGAAAATTAATCTAGAGGGATCTGTTTTCTGTGAACCAAATCCTATTCGTATAGCAGGCATTAAGAACAATTCATCCCCAAGCTGGATCCTATACACATAGCTTAAGCCTCCTCTATCAAAATTGGTTGCAGAATTTGCTATTGTCAATGAATTAAAATCTACACCAAGAGAAAATTTTTGATCATCGAAACTTATTGTTCCAAAGATGTATCTATTATCTATGTTATTAAAATTATTATAGGATAAGGAATTATAAACAACACCAAATTTTGTTAAATTGTTAAATCCAAAATAACTTGGATTTGATTTTTGCATATAACGTGAATTGGAAAGGACGATTTCATCTTGTGCATTTAAAATTAAAGTATCAACCAACACAGTAATTAGGAAAAAAAAGACTCTCAAACTTTTCATAATTTAATCTAATAATATAAAAGTTCCTGATTCACTTACTGTTTTTGGATCTGTTTCCCAATCTTTTAACAATGTGCCTTCCAAAACAAATACATAGTAGGGGGAGCCATTGTGGTCAGTTGAAAATTCCGTAGTACTCCCGTTGGATGAGTAACCACTTTGACCATCCCAGCCATAAATCTCCAATCCTGTTGGAACCTGAGGATCATCTTCTTCGTCCGTCTCTAAATAAACCAAGTTGCCTTTATAATCATAAATGCTAAATTTATAACTAACAAAACCGCTGATTAATGGGGCGAATAGATCATTCATGCCTTCACTAGCAAATGGGGTAAATACATTTGGTTTTAAAACATAATAGCCCTTTCCAACACTAATAGGCTTAGTTATATCTTCATAACAACCTAATGAATTAAATATTCTTAAAGTAACATAATATGTTCCAGAAATTGAATATTCATGAGTCGTTTCCTCCTGAGTTAATGATATTCCATCTGCAATTCCATCCCCATCTGAATCCGTTGGAGTACTAGTTGGATCATTTTTATCGAAACCAAGGATGTCTTCTTGATAATTATTAATACCATCGTTGTCATTATCATTTAAATCACGATTTTCCGGTAACTCTTTAATATTGCCATCACCAAAATACCAAATCCATCTAGAATAGGGTTGTGTTGATTCATTAGAGAATGTTATGGTTTCATTGGCAAGTATACTTCCACCCTGAAGAGTACTGACAGAATTAAATTCAAATGCAGGTGTTCCGAGTGACAGGTTGAGCTCTGTTAATTCACCACATCCCCTGTCATTCAAGATAAATAAATAAGCAGTTTCTTCTGGCTCAAAAATATATACCTCATAAGTATCTTCATCTATTCTTGTAGAATTCACCCTCGAATTATTATCTATTGACCCATATCTGAATTCTATATCTGACCCTTCAGAATCTAACACATCAATTAGTAATGTGCCTGGCTTTCCTGAACACAGCTCGTCACTTACAAATGGACCATCTTGTATAACTAGTGATTTATCATCTTCAACTGTTACCACAATCTCACTGTAATTGTAACCAATATTTTTTCCAGAACAAAAACTTTGATTGCCTTGAACTGCTGAAATTACCATTTTATATGTTCCTGATGGTGCATTGATTATGTCCTGCAATCCCTGCCATTCAATTATTTCTGTTTCAGAAACTACAGAAGTTAGATTTAGCTCATACCACTTAATTTCTAGATCAGGAGCACCCCCTGTTATATTTAAAGAAATTCGACCATCGTTTGCCTGTAATCCACAACTTTCAGGCAAGGTGTAAACCTCATTCCCCTGATCATCTAGCAATCCAGGAGAAATTTCAATGTCATCATGGGGATATGTAAATTCAACTAAAATTGGTTCAAGAAAATTATTAGTACATCCATTACTATCAGTAATTCTTAGTTCATATACACCTTGAGAAGCTCTAAAACTAGTCTTATTTAAAATACGAGTTCCATCAGGAGTAATCCACAAATAAGAGTAATAGTCAATACCAGCACTATTAAAAAATGGAGTCCCACCAGTAACTAAAGATTCATTTAATGTAAAGTCAATATAACTTTCACATAACGGAATTTCAATTGGATCACTTAAATAACCTTCATCTGTAAACCCTATTTGAATATTAGGTGTGATTTCAAATGTTCTATTTACTGGGCAAATTATCGTAGGACTACTTGTATCACTTACTGATAAATTGTATTCTCCCTCAGTAAGGTTTTTAATTATAAATCTACTCCCATTAGATACCAAATTATTTGAGTTTGTTATATCAGTACCATTTAATTCAATTTCTACAGATTCTGAAGATCCACCGAGTAATGTAAATTTATAATCTGCTGAAACTGTTTGGTTTTGATCTGAACAAGTGCTGGAGTATACCAATCCAGTATTAACTAATTCAAATTCACCTGAAGTTATGTATATATCATCAGTGATCCACGTTACACAACTTGACTCTTCTGTAACCACTGCATGATAATAGCCAGGTGTTAAATCATAAATTGTATTAGCGCCATCTGAGCCAGGTATTTTTGTATATCCTGATCTAGATTCAATTGCCAATGTGGTTAATGAATTTGAAATAAATCCAAAAGATCCTGAGGATAGAACAGCACTAGCTTGAACCTGTATCTCTCTTCCTTGTTCTACAGCGGTTATTACGAGTTTATTTTGTTCTTCAATTGTTGAAGAAACTATTGTAGTTGAAACCGAAGCACTTGCAATGACTGCTTCTAAACCAATTAAAACATCAAGATTTGTTTGTGAGGTCGTAGAAGAATAATTAAAACTTGTGCCATCAATACTTACTGTATACACATCTCCTGCAACAGGATTTAAAATAACAATTTCATTAACCTGGTTATTTTTAGTTGTTATATTACCCAGCGTTTCCCAGTATATTTCAACATTATCAGATTTATCTAAAACAACAGTAGCCTCAGGTAGTTGATCACTTCCGCAAGATTGAATAGTGGCAGTAATTTCAGGCTTACCTAAACTTCCCTCAGAACCATCTTCAACTGTAAACGTTTCTATAACTGGTTCTCCACAATCAGACGAATCATAAACTGTAGCTGTGTAATCTCCAGGAAGTGTAATATTTGCTAAAGAATCTGTAATTCCATTTATATCTGTATGTCTTTCATTAGTCTGAGGACCCTCCCAAACAACTCTATAGGGTGGTAATCCTCCTCCTATTGAAATTTCTATAAAACCTAAAATATTACTTGAACATTCAATGTCAATAATATTTGTTTGTCCTTTATCAACAGTCAATTCATTAGTTGAAACATCATTAACAATTACTCTATTAACAAGTGTAGTACCTGAGGAAGTTGCTGATAAAGAAACCGGAGTACATCCCCCTATATCCCTTACTTGAATTACATATTCTCCAGCATTGAGATTTTCAATCACTCTTGAAGTTCCAGAGGCAGTAGCTGTCCACGTTCCAGAAGAGGTTCCTGAAGAAATATTGTATTCATAAGAACCATTTCCTCCTTGGAAATTAATTTCAATTGGGATTTCACTACCATTACACCCTGTGTTAGTAAATACAACATTATTCCCTTGTAGCTGGTCGGGATCATCTAAAGCAATAGTCGCACTCAAGGGTACTACACTTCCAGTAATATTGAAATCTGTTGAAACAATACATTCCTCAAGGGTGTTTGCATCTGCTACTTCCACTACATATAGTCCAGGTGTTTTAATCCTTAATGTTTCATCATTATTTTCCGTAGTAGTTACAATTACTCCACTTGGCATTTTTTTCCAAGTAATATTATAATTTCCACTTCCCCCTGTAACATCTATCTCCAAAGTTCCCCAATCATTCCCGATTACATCAGGGTTTACGACGGGACAAAACAATTGTTGTGTATTGTTTGCGTTAGGATCAATAATTATTTGAGTGGCAGGATTAATTGTAAATGAAGTTATTTCACTACAATTAGCATTATTTTGGTCGGTTACAGTCACCGTATAATCACCCGGTGATAAATCGTAAATATCCTGGTCGGTTGATGTATATCCTCCTGGTCCGGACCAAGTGTAATTGTATGCCCCAGAGCCTCCATTGATTGATAAATTTCCTCCTGATGTAACAATTGAACCATTATCTGATCCAAAACATTGCTCGTCTGTAACTACAACATCTGTATCGTCTAATACTAGAGAATTCCAAGCTGTAAAAATATTACTCAAATAAGTACAGTCGTCACCCGCCACCCCATTATCAGTAATCACAGTTACTTTTACTATATAGTCTGCTCCTGGGTTAACATTGAAACTATAAGAATTTGCAGTTGTTGGTCCAAATTGTAGTGCTGGAATATCGTTCCCATTCTCATCAACAATATCATAAATATAGTTTTGATCAGCTATACCTGTTCCGGCCCCAACAGATGCTGTATGGGCTCCAGCACAATCAGAAGTAATTGTCACTGTAACATCGTTAGGCTGAGTAATAGTTATTGGTGTAACAGTAGCTGCGCAGGTCGTTGTATCATTTATTGAAACAGTCAATTGATACTCTCCTGGATCTAAATTATCAAGGGACAAAAGACCGTTCCCTGCAGGGTATGCTGCACCATTTCTAGTCCATCTATAAACATATGATACATTTGAATTTATTTGTACAACATCGTCATTTAGAGTAACAGTATCTCCTGCTCCAACTGCAATTGCATGAGTGAAATCAGTTCCAGCAACATCAGCTAAAAGTCTTAAAGTACCAGCTCCATAAAAATCAACAGTTGCAGTAATATTAAGATTTAGATCATTATTAATAAGTGCAGCCAATCCATTAGCAATACTTGAATTTGACTCAACAGCTCCACCTTCACCAATTCTTCCATTCACATCTCTAATTGTATAAGTGTATGTAGTACCGTTAAGAGTGACCAATAATGCATCTGTTTCTAATGGAGCACCGCCAATATCCAAGCGAACTTCTTTGGCCGTTGCTTCAATCCCACCAGAAATTGCAGCTGAAGGAATATTTATTGCTCCATCAGAAAGACCAAAGCAAGAAACATTTTTGGTTTTCCAATCATTTATATCAACGGGCTCTGTAATTTCAATTCCCGGGGAGGCCACAATATTAAATGAGGTAGATGCTTCATCACACCCATTTATATTTAGAGTAGTTGAAACAGTGATTGTAAATATTGTAGTTTCTGTTAAGGCAGCATCATTGGGTTGACCTGAAATAATGATTTGATCTCCAGCAGCATTTAAAATGTTATCTGGTAAATTAAGTGGCATTCCCACAAATGGTCCAGTAACAGCACCTAATGGATCTGTTCTAGTATGTGAAATTGAAACTCCAGCTGCTCCACCAGTCACATCAAATATAATATCATCAAAATTATCAGGTGGTACAGAATTTACACAGATTTGTTGATTGAGTGTTGAGGCCGCAGAATTCAATACTATCTCTGTTACTGGATTAATTGTTATAACACCATCTAATGTAGCATCCACGCAGGATGTTCCGTTTGAGGTTATAGTATAGTTGTAAGTCTTGTCAGCTGTTATTATTTCATTAGACCTACCCGTTATGGTAATATAATTTACATTAACCTGATCTTCATTATTTGTAATTGTTGGAGCAGCACCACCACCTCCATCTGTTTGTAACGCATTTTGAGCATAGACAGTAAAGGGTACTCCTGCTGTATCTGCAGTAATAACCAAATCTGCACCAGCCCCAACAGCTGCTATAGTTACGCGGGCATCTGCGTCATTATTAATCTGATCTGCTAAATCTAATGCTACATCATTTGCAACCTCGCCATTTAGCACCGTATAAGTATACGACACGCCATCAATAATAACGCGGTAAACGTCATCCTCATCCGCATCATTTATTGTTAAAGTGTGCTGCTGTATTGCAGTAACTGGTGTACGTATAACTCCCGAAGGTAAATTAGCCACAGCAACTGAATTAGCATCTATTGAACCTGTAATATCATATCGGATGCCTTCTAAGGTATCTCCAGGACAAATAATCTGAGTATTCGCCCCTGGGAAGTCTGGATTGCCATCTGCATCATCGTCAGCAGTACCATTTCGTGTAATCGTTTCACTCGGTATGATAGTTATTGTATCACTAAACTCAAAGGCATCACATCCTCCATTACCTGTTGTACTTATTGTATAATTATAAGTTGTAATCGACAAGGGATAAGATCCGTCATTATTTGGATCTACAACTGTCGGATCACCCGCAATGGTTATCGCATAAGTTCCAACACTGTTTTCAACAGCTATCGTCCCTGCTACTCCATTGGCCTCTACAGATATAGTAAATGGTGTCGCCTGATCTCTTGCAGTGATCGTTAATCCGCCAGCAGCGTCATTTATAATCGTTACTAGTGGCCCTAAAACAGCATCTCCTGTTATTTCTGCCTCTAAAGTATTTGCTGCATCAACTTCAGTCTCCGCACCTGCAAGTACTCCACTGGTCTTTTCAATACCATTAATCGCTATTTTAAACTCATCACCTACTGCCCCTGCTGCAATTGTAACAATTTCAACCTGATTGGTAGGTGCACCAACTGAAGTTATCCCTGTAGGAAGTCCGGTGAAGGTAGCGTCTACTAATGCTGGAATATCATAGCCCGAAGCACCCAATACCTTAAAGGTGATCGGCGTTAATGAAGATATATTGTCAACTGTACTTACACAAAGCTCTTGATTTAATGTAGCTGCAGCAGAAGTTCTAACAATACTTGGCCCTGCAGAAACAGTAATACTACCTGATAAACTATCATCTGTACAAGTAATACCAGGTGTAGTTAATGTAAAGGAATACGTTTTTCCAAGTACCGCACCCGCATCTGGATCTCCTGTTATGGTAATATAATTTACATTAACCTGATCTTCATTATTTGTAATTGTTGGAGCAGCACCACCACCTCCATCTGTTTGTAACGCATTTTGAGCATAGACAGTAAAGGGTACTCCTGCTGTATCTGCAGTAATAACCAAATCTGCACCAGCCCCAACAGCTGCTATAGTTACGCGGGCATCTGCGTCATTATTAATCTGATCTGCTAAATCTAATGCTACATCATTTGCAACCTCGCCATTTAGCACCGTATAAGTATACGACACGCCATCAATAATAACGCGGTAAACGTCATCCTCATCCGCATCATTTATTGTTAAAGTGTGCTGCTGTATTGCAGTAACTGGTGTACGTATAACTCCCGAAGGTAAATTAGCCACAGCAACTGAATTAGCATCTATTGAACCTGTAATATCATATCGGATGCCAATGATATCATCATTGGGGCAAACGGTTTGAATATTAGCTCCAGGAAAGTCAGGGCCAACTACTCCATCATCATCAGCAGTAGGGTTTCTCGTTATTGCTTCTTGAGGATAAATTGTAAAGGTCCCTGAGATTTGAGCGGTAGGTGTACAGCCCGCCAAATTTCCATTAGTTGTAATAGTATAAGTATAACGTGTAATAGAGGTTTCTGTCATATTTACAACTCCAGAGGTTATTGTAAATTCAGCTGTACCAGCTGTATTTTCTTTGGTTATTGAAGCCCCATTACCATTATCAGTTGCTAATTCAGTCGTAATTGAAAATGGGACACCTGGATTTTGGGCTGTGATAATTAAACCACCGGCTCCGTCATTTGTTACTGTAACTAATGCATTAATTGCAGCATCAGCGGTTATGTCTGCTTCAAGATTGTCCCCCGCATCGCCTTCATCTTGAACTCCAGCTAAAACACCACTAGTAAACTCAGTACCATTAATCGCTATTTTTAACTCATCTCCAGCTCCAGCTGAGGTGATTGTAACCGTTTCAGATTGATTATCTAGTGCAAATGATGTATTTAAGGCAGGAGTTAATCCTGGAGGTAGGCCTTCGAAATTAGTCAGTGCAGGTATTGATGCTCCGGTGGCTCCTAGAATTTTATAAGTCACTTCAGTTGTTGCATCACCGTTACAAATATCTTGATTTTGAGTTCCAGCAGCTGAGGTTAGTGATATCTGGTCTGAAGGGTTAACAAATAAAATGCCCGTTTGTGTTGCTTGATCACAAGTCGAACCTCCTGTAGTTATAGTAAAATCGTAACGGGTTCTTGCCGCTAGTTGTTCAGTTGGTGCCCCTGAAATAGTATAAGTTCCTGTACCTTGAGAATTTGTAGTAACAATTGTTCCAGCTCCAGAAACTTTTTGAACGAATGTATGGAAAAACTCTCCAGGATTTATCCCAGTGAGTGTTATATCTCCATCTCCTGCACCTGCTGCTATTGTTATGTTTGCATATAAAGGATCTAATGCAGCAACAATTCTATTTCTAAAAACAGCTAATGCTTCACCAACGCCAACGGTATAATCATAAATTACACCATTAATCGCAATATTATAAACAGCATTATCTGCGATTGCTGCTATTGTAATTTCGTCAATCTGCTGAGTTGTCGCGTAAGTTCCATTAATACCATCAGGAAGCCCGGTTACATTCGCTCCAGTTGCTGTTCCAAGAATATTATAAGTAATATCTGTTAAAGCTGGAGCAGTATTACAAATTTCCTGTGTAAGATCACTATTTACAGCTGAAGTCAATACTATGGAAGGTGCGCTTCGAATATAAATTACCCTTGATGTAGAGGGAGCTCCACACTCTGTAGAGGTAGCTGTAACAATTACAGTACCCTCAAAATCTTCATTCCAAGTAATCATTCCTGTATTAAAATCTAGTGTACCTGCATCTCTATTATCCCACGACCAGAATACATTAGCAGAAGAAACTAATTGAGTTTGATCCCCAGCATCAGGGGGGCAGGTTGGAATTGGGTTGGCCACTGTGTCAGTAATAAAATCTGGATCATCAACACCTGGATTAATATCATAACTCTGTGATTGCCATGGAGAAAAGTTTCCATCACAACCAAATGCTCTAACTCTTACGTTATATCTACCATAAAATCCAGTATTCCAATTTACTTCTCCTGTATTTACATTTATCACACCGGCTATTGGTTCTGGACTTGCCGCATCAGGGAAGGATTCAAGATCATATTCAACGTATTGGAAAGCTGATGCATCTGAAAAGAATTGTGTATTGGGCGTGTCAGCAGTAATTTGACAAATAGGAGCCGCACCCACTAATGTACCACACACATTTTCAGATGTCTGATTAGTAACACCAACAGTCATATTTCCTTCAACCACACCATCTTCAAATGCGATCTCTTCAAAATCAACCTCTGTTAAAAATGATCTTCCTACTGGATACGTATTACCTGTATTTTGAAAACCATATAATATTGAAGTCAATGTAATTAGATTAGCATTTGCTACAGCAGTAACAATAGCATCTGCATCAGCAGTAATTAAGCCTGCAAGCGCTGTTGCAACATCACTAGACGAATCAGCATCAGCAGATTCATAGCGGTACTCTTTTCCATCAATAAATATGGTATAATATTCATTATCCTCTGGATCTCCGAAAATTCTAACAATATCAACCTGTTGTTCAGCTAACACATCCGGTGGAGATGGATTCGTTGCAATATCAGTATTTTCACTCACTGTAAATTCAAAGGTAGCCCACCCTGATGGACCATTACAACCTATTGCTCTAACCTCTATATCAAATGTTCCAGAATATCCAGGTGTCCAAGTTGGTACACCATCATTATCTATTGTCCCTGCCGCTAAGTCAGAAATTCTCCACTCATAAGAATCTGCTCCTGAAACTGGACAAGGATCAAAATCAATAATTATACCATCTGGATCACCACAGAAATCATTATTGTAAGTTTTCCCACCATCCCTAATAATAATTTCTGGATTACTTTGTGTATTTCCAGTGTTTGCTCCAGCATAATCAATATAGATATACTCAGGAGTTCCAACATTTCCAGCCATGGAAATCAAAATAATATTACTTGATGAAACAGGATCAGTATCTCCGACTAATCCTGTTCCACTTGGGCATGTAGTAGCACCAATAGTTCCGTAGGCTAATCTTCTGTATGAAGTATTAACAGCTAGTGCAGCAGGTCTATAGGTTGGATTTGTTCCATCGTTTAATCCGTCTCCTCTATCAGTAACGTTAACCCAATCAATATCTCCTGCTGTTCTTTGTTGCCATTGGTAGGTTACGACTGCAGGGGTTCCAGCAGCTCCAGTATTTGCAGTAGCCCCTGCTATATTTGTTATAGATGCAGGCTCATCACCAATACAAATTGTTTGAGCATTTCCAATTGTACCTGGAGAAACTTCTAAAATTTCTATTAAGTGTTCATCACTAAATTCACTACAAAGCTCAGCATTGGCAGCATCAACATAAATTAGTTCCCTTCTATACCAAGTTGACTGGGTTAGGTTATCTGGAGGATCAAAAGCTATTGTAGTAGCACCACCAATATCTCCCCAAGGCCCGGCGTCAGATACTGTAGAGTTTTGCCATTGATAACGTATTCTGGCTCCATCTGCAGTTGCACCGGCAATAGTTATTTGGTCAGGATTGTTATCAGCGTCACAAAGTAATTGGTCCGCATTTACAATTGTTCCTCCATTTAATGCAGGCCCAACTGTAATATTTATTGTGTTACTATTTGCAGTACAAATTTCTCCATTAAGATCACTTCTTGTTTCTCTGTAAAAATCAGCATCAGCTGCTAAAATTCCATAATCTATTGTTTCGCCGTGAGGTCCAGCTGGTAAAACTGTAAATGTACCATCTGTGTCATCATCAATGTACCAATAATAGGTTATTATTGCACCAGCTGGGCCTGAACCTGAAACATTATTAGTGAATGCTGCTGGATCACCTGGAGTACAAATATCTTGTGATGAACCTATATTTCCTCCATCAACTTCATTTTCAATTACATTTATTCCATATTCAATTAAACAATTATCAGCAGCTAACCATGTTTGGATTTGAACTAAAGCTGAACTTGGAAAACCTGCAGGTATCACAAATGCTGCACCACCCCCATTATTTTGATCAGCACCATCAATAAAAAATTCAAATGTATCTGCTCCCACAGCTGAAGCAGTAATAGTAGTCCCAACTAAATCTCCAGAACAAAGTGTAAGAAGTAAGTGTCCGTCTATCAGCTCACTTCCTAAATTACCCCCTGCGCCTGTTGATACACTTGTAGTAAGTACAAAAGGTACTCCTGCGTTATCCGCTGTAATCTCAATTGTCCCTGCTCCACCTACTCCATTGGCAACTGCCGATACATTAGGATCTGCATCTATAGCTGCTGCTAATCCTGTGGCAACTTGTGACACCCCATCTCCTCCCACTGCTGGATAATTATAAAGTGTGCCATCAACTGTAGCATAATAGATCTCTCCTGCTGCAGGAGCTCCCCCTACTGTAATTCGACTTACCTGCTCCTGATTTATAACAGTCCCATTATCAGCTACAGCCGTAGGGGCTGTAGGTAAAGCATTTACTGTAATCTCATATTCCGGACTATCGCTTGTACAAACAACACCATTTTCATCTGTTAGTGTTGTACGTAAAATATAGTAAGTCGTTGAGGTCATTGCTGGTGGACGGTAAGTCGTTCCCGTCGCACCTCCTACTGCAACATAAGGCCCTCCTGTTACCGGAGACTCCATCCACTGATTAGTAAAATTATAATTAATCCCTCCCAGTACATTCATTGTCCCTGCCCCTACATCAACACCTGTATATTGTAATGTCCCTGGAGAGTCTCCATAACAAACATCCCTAGAAGCTGGAGCTACAACAGCAGGAGTAGCTATCTCAGGAGCTACTGCTATAGTAATAATGTTACTGTCCGCCGTACAAGCTACTCCTCCTGAGGTACTAGTAACCTCTCGATAATATCTTGTGCTTACTGTTAAATTTCCTATTTCTGCACTTGTTAAATTAGCATTAGTATCTCCAGTAGCAACCCAAGCACCCCAGGCTGTATCTGCAGCATTTCTGGGACTCTCCAACCATCTGTAGGTAAGCGCACCGTCTCCAGTGGCTAAAACATCTACTACAATATCACTTGGTGCTGTATTATAACAAATTGTCTCGTCTGTAACTCCTCCGACTTCAATTGCTCCAGCAGTAACATTGTTTACCTGAATCAGTAAAGAAGCACTCTCTACTCGACAAAGCTCAACTAGACCATCCATACGACGAGTAACTCGACGATAGTAAGTGTCCTGAACTAAAGCATCTGCAGGATTCCAACTGGCAGTGGTTACTCCCGCATCATTCCAATCCACATTATTTAAAGAGGTTTGCCATAAAAATTCTATACCTGCTGCTGCTGCCTCTCCTGTTGTATCATCTTCTAATTCAGGTGCATTATCTCCTGAACAAATTACCGTAGCTGCACCTCCTGCAGCTCGAACAGCTCCCGCAGACAATGCAGCTTCTACTGTGATTCTTATAGTGTTACTATTATTCGTACAAACTTCTCCATTAAGATCACTTCTCGTTTGTCTATAAAAATCAGCATCAGCAGTCAAATTACCGTCGTAGTCTAAAGCCTCAGGATGAGGACCACCAGGTAAAACTGTAAATGTACCATCTGTGTTATCATCTATATACCAATAGTAGGTGACGATTGCACCCGCTGGACCTGTACCTGCTGCAATACTAGTAAAAGCAGCGGGATCTTGCCCTGAACAAATTGTCTGGGCACTCCCTATTGATCCTCCGTCAGTTTCATTTACCTGAACGTTAACTCCAAATTCGACAGGACATCCATCTGCTGCAAGTTCAGCTTCAATAGTTATCAATGTCGAAGCAGGAATACCAGCAGGTATGGTGTAAGTAGCTCCAGCTCCCTGATTAGCCCCATTTAAAAAATAAGTGTATGTGTCTGCACCTACAGCAGTTGGAGTTAAGTCAGTTGCTCCTAAATCTCCAGAACAAAGTGTAAGAAGTAAGTGTCCGTCTATCAGCTCACTTCCTAAATTACCCCCTGCGCCTGTTGATACACTTGTAGTAAGTACAAAAGGTACTCCTGCGTTATCCGCTGTAATCTCAATTGTCCCTGCTCCACCTACTCCATTGGCAACTGCCGATACATTAGGATCTGCATCTATAGCTGCTGCTAATCCTGTGGCAACTTGTGACACCCCATCTCCTCCCACTGCTGGATAATTATAAAGTGTGCCATCAACTGTAGCATAATAGATCTCTCCTGCTGCAGGAGCTCCCCCTACTGTAATTCGACTTACCTGCTCCTGATTTATAACAGTCCCATTATCAGCTACAGCCGTAGGGGCTGTAGGTAAAGCATTTACTGTAATCTCATATTCCGGACTATCGCTTGTACAAACAACACCATTTTCATCTGTTAGTGTTGTACGTAAAATATAGTAAGTCGTTGAGGTCATTGCTGGTGGACGGTAAGTCGTTCCCGTCGCACCTCCTACTGCAACATAAGGCCCTCCTGTTACCGGAGACTCCATCCACTGATTAGTAAAATTATAATTAATCCCTCCCAGTACATTCATTGTCCCTGCCCCTACATCAACACCTGTATATTGTAATGTCCCTGGAGAGTCTCCATAACAAACATCCCTAGAAGCTGGAGCTACAACAGCAGGAGTAGCTATCTCAGGAGCTACTGCTATAGTAATAATGTTACTGTCCGCCGTACAAGCTACTCCTCCTGAGGTACTAGTAACCTCTCGATAATATCTTGTGCTTACTGTTAAATTTCCTATTTCTGCACTTGTTAAATTAGCATTAGTATCTCCAGTAGCAACCCAAGCACCCCAGGCTGTATCTGCAGCATTTCTGGGACTCTCCAACCATCTGTAGGTAAGCGCACCGTCTCCAGTGGCTAAAACATCTACTACAATATCACTTGGTGCTGTATTATAACAAATTGTCTCGTCTGTAACTCCTCCGACTTCAATTGCTCCAGCAGTAACATTGTTTACCTGAATCAGTAAAGAAGCACTCTCTACTCGACAAAGCTCAACTAGACCATCCATACGACGAGTAACTCGACGATAGTAAGTGTCCTGAACTAAAGCATCTGCAGGATTCCAACTGGCAGTGGTTACTCCCGCATCATTCCAATCCACATTATTTAAAGAGGTTTGCCATAAAAATTCTATACCTGCTGCTGCTGCCTCTCCTGTTGTATCATCTTCTAATTCAGGTGCATTATCTCCTGAACAAATTACCGTAGCTGCACCTCCTGCAGCTCGAACAGCTCCCGCAGACAATGCAGCTTCTACTGTGATGGTGACTTCATTTGAATATTCAAATGTTGCACCACTTGGACAATCAACACCTAGATAAGTACTCCTTGCTCCTCTTCTAAATCTATGTGTCCCAGCAGTTAAATCTACTGCTCCAGGATTATAATTAACTGTAGTGTCTCCACCGGCATAAAGGGTATTTGCATCAACCCAAGCTGCACCATTCCAGGCTTCCCATTGATAAGTAATAGTTCCGTCTCCTCCTGCACCTATCGCTGCGGTTACACTTTGTATTATTTCATCATCACCTACACAGAGGGTAATTGCATTATCTATGGTTCCAGGATTAATTGTATTTACTCTTACTAAAACAGGTGCAGAATTAACCTCACAAATTGGAAGTCCACCTGCTAATCTTTTTGTAACTCTACGATAATAAATATCCTGTGTCAGGGCTACTGTGGGATCAAGAGTTTCAGCATCTACTCCCAAGGAAGTCCAATCAGCATTATTATAAGACCACTCCCAATCAAATTCAATATCCAATGCGTCAGCTTCACCTCCGTTTACCTCCAATATACCAGCGTCAGAGTTAAAACAAACTGCAATAGTTGTATTTGTTGTGGCTTGATCTCTTGCTTGTCCTGCATTAAGAGCAGCTTCTACAGTAATGGTAATTACATTTGAATCATCAGTACATGTCATTCCATTTAATGTGGAAATCGTTCTTCTTCTAAAGTCTGTGGTAACTACAAGTCCTTCGGGCTCAATGTCCTCAGTTGTAACAGGCGGATTAAATTCAGTCCAACCACCACCATTATTAAAATACCAAGAGTAGCTTATAACAGCATCAGCTGATGATGCGCTTCCTGCTGCAGCACTTGTAATTGGATCAGGCTCATCACCAATACAAATGGTTTGGTCTGCTGCAATTACTCCTGGGCTTGTAACCTCATTAACTACAATATTAACGTACTTTTCTGAAGAACATCCGTCAGCATTAGAGCCAAGCACTCTCAATAATGAATTATTCGGTGGAGCTGTTAAAGTTGCAGTATTGTTAAGACCACCTGGTGCAGCGAATCCAGCAAAAGGTGGTGGAGCTCCATTTAATGTGAAAGCCCAAGATGCTACCGTAGCAGAACCCGTAGCATCAATTTCACTCGCTGAATCACATATTGTAATCGTTTTAGCAGCTTGTAATCTTTGAATCCCAATGGTAGCATTAGCAGTGACTGAAGAAGAAACCTCCATGGTATAATCAGCACCAGGATTAAGTCCTGTGATTTCTATCTCACTAGTTGCCCCGACAGTTGAAACATTTGCAGAATTAATATAAGCAAGATCATCAATAAGATCGGCTAACTGAGTTGCGATAGTATTGTTTGTTTCAATACCAGATGTTTCATATTCAATTAAAGTGCCATTAACATTAGCAAAATATTTTTCTCCTGCAGTAGCAGAACTACCCGTAATTGTTATTCGATCTTTTTGAAGTTCAGTGGTTACAAATCCATCAGAAGCTGCAGCGGGATTCAAATCAACAAGAACACCTCCCCCTTCCGAATTGGGACTTTGATTAACTGTAAATGTTAAAGTGTTATTTGTAATACAGCCAGAAGCGTCAACAACAGTCACAGTAACCACATCTCCATCAGCAAGTGATGTAGTATTAAATGAGGAATCTGTTGTAGGTAGAGCTGTTAAAGGAGCTCCATTAATAAAAAAATGATAACTACTGCCTCCACCAGAGGAAATTGTAACAAGATCACCTTCGCATATAGTTGTTCCCACATCGGAATTTAAGGTTGCGGTTGCTGGAATTGCATTGGAAGTGATATTTGCAAGGGCGGTATTGTTATTTAATCCAGTACCTGATTCTCCTGCAACTGCTGCACCTGAAATATCAACAGTTAAAGAATTTGCCCCAGGGTCTGATAAGTCAAGCGTGAATACATAATCGGCTGTACCTCCTGCACCCAAGTTAATTGCTTGAGCTGCTAAATCCACCCCAGCTACTCCATTATTGGCTGCTTGATTAGGACCGTTCACAACTACATTTAAGTCTACTGTAGTATTAATAGGTCCGCCTGAAGTATTTTCAAGTGTAATTGTTAACTCATATGTTGCATTAGGACAAGTGTTTGCAAGTGCCACTGCAGCTGGCGGTCCCCCTGGTGGGGTTGCATTCCCGTTAATCTGAGTAATAGATACTATATCAACATCTTGGGAATAAATTAGATTTAATCCAGAAAAGAAAAGTAATAATAAGTAAAATGAAAAATTTCTCATGTACTGTTAATCTAATTTAAAACGTTTTTTTTCTAAAAACATTGTTAATTACATCTAATTTTCAATGATGTGACATAAAGATTAAATCGCAAATTATTTGATTGAAGGTTTTGATAAGGTATAAATTCAATTTTTTGAGGTCTATTATTTTGTAAATTCATTGTTAATTTATTTAATCCTTGAATTCCATCAAATAAAATAGAATCACCATTAAGTTCAATTTGCCCATTTTTATTTCCATAAACAAAACTTTGAGTTGAGTTTTCATTCAAAATCTTATAATACAGTCTTTCAGAAAAAAAATCAGGTGTTGATTCAGTTAATGAATCTATTGAAAATGAAGTATTTGTAGAACTTGGCGAATCAATTTTTTCAATTAATGGATATCCAACTAAATTTAAAGTATCGTATGCAATCTTAAAAATAGAATCTTGTGAGATTGAAATATTATTTGAAGCTGGTATAATTCTCCAAGAAGAATTTATTAAGCTTTGATGTCTTATAAACTTAATTTCAGTTTCATCTTTAAGATTAGTAACTAAAAAACTTACCTTCTCAGTTTTGTTATCAAATCCGGAGTTAATTGAAACCTTTTTTATTCCATCAACAACTAAATCAAAATAAGGTCTTGAAATCAAGGTTTGACCTGAAATTCGATTATTTTGATCAATGTAAAATTCAAGGTCTAATTTTAATTCAATACAAGAATTAAAATTTTCTAAAGTTTTTTTAAAAACTGTACTTTTAAGTGATGAAATCAAGTCCTCAGAAAAAAGTCCAGAGGATTCATTACTTATCCAATTTCCATTATTTTCATTAGAAAAATCATTCCATTTTTCATAATAATCAAGAATTATAAATTCTTTTATTTGGATAGTGTCAGCGTAAGTATATTGCAAATTATTTATTTGCTCTGTTTTAATAGGTAAAAGATGTAAATCATAAATACCATATTCATCTATAACAACATTGAATTCTGAAACACCAGTTGACTGAAAAACAGTATCATTAACTGTTTTCTTTACCAAAAAAGTTTTGAAATTATCTAATTCAATAGAATCAAGAAATTCTATATTAACTCTATATTCTTTTGAGAGATTATTATTAATTTTATTAGAATCAAAATCCTTTATTGGTTTAGATATATTATATTTAAATTCCTTCTTTACAAGAATCTTTTTAATATTTAAATCATCTACCAATAAACCATCGGTGTCAGAGCAAGAAAATATCAACAAATAAAATAAAAATACTGATCTAGTTTGAAACTTCAATTGCTGATTTTTTTAGGAATTATTTCATTGTCTTGTAAAGATAACACTTTTACAATTAGAGGCGCATGGGAAGATTCTTCAAATAAAATATACATATTTAAAAGCAATCAAGAATTTTTAAAAATTAACTTTGAAAAGAGTCTTATTTTGGAAAAGGGTGTATGGAAAAGATTGAAAAATGAAGAGCAAAACGATGAAATAGAAGTTCTTATTAAAATAAACGAAACAAAAACAATGGATTACAATTCAAAAAAACTTCTAGGCCATAGAAAATTAACCTTCTCTCCAATATCAGAAAATGAAATTCAACTCAAAGGAAATAATAAAATCACTCTTAAGAAAGTACATTAATTTTATAGAAATCCTTTAGACTTCATCCATTCATCATTATAAATTTTCCCAATGTAGCGACTTCCAGAATCGTGCAAAAGGACGACCACCACATCTGTTTTTTTAAGTTTGTTTTTTAGTTGAAGGAGCCCTTTAATAGCTGCACCGCAAGAATTTCCAGAAAAGATTCCCTCATTCCTAGCAAGGGTTCTGGTATAAATTGCTGCGTCTTTATCTGTTACTTTTTCAAAATGATCTATCACAGAAAAATCAACATTTGCTGGAAGGATATCTTCTCCTATTCCTTCCGTTGAATAGGGATAAATTTCATTGGGATCAAAGACCCCTGTTTCGTGGTATTTTTTAAAAACAGAACCGTAAGTATCAATACCCCAAATCTTGATATTTGGGTTTTTTTCTTTAAGGAATTTTCCTACACCGGAGATAGTACCCCCTGTTCCAACCCCTACTACAAAATGAGTTATTTTCCCCTCTGTTTGTTCCCAAATCTCAGGTCCGGTGGTTTCATAATGCGCTTGGGTATTGGAAGGATTATCATACTGATTCACGTACCAACTATTTGGTGTTTCCTCAGCAATCCGTTTGGAGGTGCTGTAGTATGAACGCGGGTCTTCAGGAGCCACATCTGTAGGACACACCACTACTTCAGCCCCAACAGCACGTAAGACATCAAATTTTTCTTTAGACTGTTTGTCCGTAGAAACACAAATTAACTTATATCCTTTTACAATGGCTGCCAAAGCCAAACCCATCCCAGTATTTCCTGACGTTCCTTCTACTATAGTCCCGCCGGACTTTAAACGTCCGTCTTTCTCGGCGTCTTCAATCATTTTAACAGCCATACGGTCTTTGACTGAATTTCCTGGATTAAAACTTTCAACTTTTGCTAAGACCAAAGCATCTACCTCTTGGGTAATCCTATTTAACTTTACTAAGGGCGTATTGCCTATGGTTTCAAGAATCGATCGCGCGTAGTTCATAAAATAAATTTCGACACAAAGATATTTATTCTGAATAGAATCCCTATCGGAATCGCAAGACTTTAGAAGGACTAATTCGTAAAATTATGGTGGAAGGAATCCACAACAAAAGCGCAGAAACCAAAACAAAAAAGAGATTTAATAAAACGACTTCAACAAAACCAAGTGCTACTGGCGCTTGATCCACAAAATAAGTAGCTGGATCCAAACGTATCCACCCCCACCACTGCTGGGAATAATAAAAGCAAAGTCCAATCACGTTTCCAAAAAGAAGTCCTCGAGTCATAATGGCGATTCCATTGTACAAAAATATCTTTTGAATCAGTGCGTTTTTAGCTCCAAGTGCTTTCAGAAGTCCTACCATTCTGGAGCGTTCCAAAATAAGCACCAACAAAGCGGTCGCCATATTGATGACCCCCACTAGTATCATTACAATTAAAATAATCAACACATTAAAATCAAACAAGGCAATCCATTGAAAAATACTTGAAAAACGATCAAAAATAGGAATACTGTTCAGTTCCGAAGGAAGGGAATTGTAAATTCGATCTGCCGTTTTTTGAATTTGTGAAAAATCTTTGACAAACACCTCATAAGCCCCTATTTGGTTGGGTTTCCATCGATTCAATCCCTGTATTTGACGCAGATCACCGTAGATCAAACTTTGATCAATATCTGGAAATCCTGAAAAATAAATTCCTGAAACAGTAAAACGTCTCCTGTTGGGAAGTCCCTCTTGTACTTGATTTTGAAAAAAAGCTTCTGTACGGTCACCCACCTTGAGATTTAACTGCCTTGCTATTGTTTCTGAGATTAAAATTTCTGAACTCGGCTTTTGAGAAACCTCAGGAAAACGACCCTGAATCAAAAAACTTTCCAGACGAGACCAATCAAAGTCAGAGGAAACCCCTTTAAACAAAATTCCTTCAAAATCTGCATCAGTTTTTAACATCCCGGCTTTTATCGCAATGGGATAAAAGTGGCTTAGATTCCCTTCTTCCGTAAGCTGATCCCGTAACGCTTCCCGATCTTCAAAGGGAATTATTGAAACTTGAGATTCATTGTTTTCAAACAAAGTCACAAGTATATGACCATTAAAAGCGCTTGTTTTTTTTTGAATCTCCTGTTGCAAACCTTGACTGGAAGCCAGTGCAACTAAGATCGCAGCCATGCCCAAAGCAACTGCTAAGGTTGCAATGTTAATTATTCGTGCAGAAACCTTATTTTTATGCTGTTTCAACCCTTGCATTTTACGGGCAAAAAATAACGCTACATTCAATGAAAAAAGATTTTAACCGTTTTGCTTTCAAAAGTACATTATTATTTTCGCTTCTCATTTGGAGCTATTCGCATCTCAGCGCACAAACTACTATCCTACCAGGTGCGTTTCAGCAGGAGTACCTTCTCCAACTAAAAGGCAAAAAAGTTGGGGTTGTTGCACATCAGGCCAGTTTGCTTCCTTCTGCAGCGTCTTCTTTACATTTGGTAGATTATTTGCTGGAAAAAAACATTAACCTGCAAGGTGTTTTTGCCCCTGAACACGGCTTTCGAGGAACTTCAGATGCGGGAGAAAAAGTAGAAAATCAAACCGATTCTAAAACAGGGCTCCCTATTATTTCCCTTTACGGAAAAAACAGAAAACCCACAAAAGAACAACTGGCAGGGCTTGATATTATGGTTTTTGATTTGCAAGATGTGGGGGTGCGTTTTTATACCTACCTCTCAACCTTGCACAATGTTATGGAGGCCTGTGCTGAAAGCAACATCCCACTGATTGTTCTAGACCGTCCCAATCCGAATATTCATTACGTAGATGGACCCGTATTGGAAGAAGAACACACTAGCTTTGTAGGGATGCATCCCGTGCCAATTGTTTACGGGATGACCATCGGTGAGTATGCACAAATGATCAATGGGGAAGGCTGGCTAAAAGATGGCATTCGTTGCGAGCTGACAGTAATGCCTATAAAAAATTATTCTCGAGCATCCACCTATGAACTTCCTGTCAGGCCTTCACCCAACCTACCAAACGCACAAGCCATTGCCCTCTACCCTAGCTTGTGTTTGCTAGAACCTACGGTAATTAGTGTGGGAAGGGGAACCGATCATCAATTTCAAATTTACGGACACCCCGAGCTGCCAAAAAGTGATTTTTCCTTTACTCCCCTACCCAATTTTGGGTCTAAAACTCCAAAGCACAAAGGGCTGCTTTGTTTTGGAGAAGATCTCACAAAAGTGACTCCTCCTAAACAAGTGGAATTAAAATGGCTCATCCATGCCTTTCAAAATTTCCCTGATCCCGAAGCGTTTTTCCTAAAAGGGTTTGAACGTATTGCGGGGAATTCAAGTTTGAGAAAACAACTGAGCTCTGGAATGGAAGAAAATGACATACGAAACAGTTGGAAACCTAAACTTCAGGAATTCAAAAAAATCAGAGCGCACTACCTGATCTATCGCTAGGGGATGTTCAAATATTTGTGGGTTTGTAAAGAAACTTTCCATTTGGGGTTGTGCAAGACATAATCTACCATCAGGGGCATTACGCTATCGCGTCTACTCCACTCGGGTTGTAAATACAACACACAATTTTTATTTACTTTTTTAGCTTGTTCTTCAGCAAAACGAAAATCGTCTTTGTTGTAAACAATCACCTTAAGTTCGTCCGCACGTTGGTAGGCAGCAGCAAGAGGCATCTTGTTTTTTTTAGGGGACAAACAAAACCAATCCCAATGTCCAGTAATGGGATAAGCGCCTGAAGTTTCAATATGAATTTTCATATTTTTTGCCTGAAGTGCGGCAGTCAGGGGCTCCATGTTCCACATCAAGGGTTCGCCTCCTGTGATTACGATGGTGTCCGAATACTTTTTAGCTCCTGATACGATCTCCTCAATTCGAGTCGGGGGATGTTTATCCGCATCCCAACTCTCTTTGACATCACACCAATGACAGCCCACATCACATCCACCAATACGAATAAAGTAGGCGGCACTGCCCTTGTGATAGCCTTCCCCTTGGAGCGTATAAAACGCTTCCATTAAGGGCAAAGCATTTCCTGTTGTTACTTGATCTTTTTGGATAACGCTCATAAAACGGCAAAGATACCACTTTCTATTTGCCTTATCTCAAAAATATGTACCTTTACCTATGGCAAAAATTACTCCTTTCCATCTCGCTATTCCCGTAAGTGATCTGCCCACCGCAAAACGTTTTTATGAAGAAGTTTTGGGCTGTACACCAGGAAGGTTTTCTGAAGAATGGGCAGACTACTCCTTCTTTGGACACCAACTCGTTTTACACGAAGATAAAAGTCATAAAGGGTATAAACACTTTAATGAAGTAGATGGAAAAGCAGTACCCATACCCCACTTTGGGGTGGTTTTGGAATGGGAAGTATTCCAAAATTTTAGCCAACAGTTGATAGACCAAAACATTGAATTTCAAATTGCCCCTTACCTTCGTTTTGAAGGCCTTCCGGGAGAACAACAAACGATGTTCTTTTATGACCCTTCCGGAAATGCACTCGAGTTCAAGAGTTTTAAAAATATCAATCAATTGTTTGCTACCTGACGTATGACTTCATTTTATTCCTTTTTCAACCAACTTTTTGGTGTCGTGTTTGCTCCAAAAGTGCAAAAGGCCATTGAAAAAATTATTTTAGTCCTCGCTGCACTTGGATTTCTGATTCACTTAGGGCTGATTTTTTTAAAATCTCAGGGAATCGTGATTTTTTCACCACTGTATCCCGAGTTACTCAATGATCCTATCTCTGCCATATACACGCCTTTTTCGTTGATCCTGATTTATGAAATTTACTTGCTGCTGTTTTATTTACCCCGTTCTTTTACCTCTTGTGTCTCAAAACAATTCGAGATTATATCACTTATTGTGATTCGGAAAATCTTTAAGGATATCCCACAAATGAACTTGAGCGGAGCCTGGTATTATGACGCACATAACTTAGAGTTAGCCGTCGATTTACTAGGATTTCTACTCTTATTCCTACTGATCTTTTTATTCAATTTAAGCAAGCAACGCTTGCCAAAACGTCCAGTTGAAGACCCTAGTTTATTGCGCTTTATTTCGTCAAAGAAAATCGTGAGTGTAATGCTTTTTGCCGTATTGAGCATTATGTCGATCGGTACTTTTGGGCAATGGGTTTTAGATGTACTCAACCAACAAATGGTTCCTAAAATTGATGGGCTCTTCTTCAATCAGTTTTTTACTTTGTTGATATTGGCAGATGTGGTAATCTTACTGATCTCTTTCCGCTACACTGAGGAATACAGTAAGCTGATTCGAAATACGGGCTTTATTATCGCCACCATCTTGATCCGACTTTCCTTCTCCGCCGATGGCTTTTTGACCATGATACTGATCTTAACTGGGGTCAGTTTTGCATTGCTTATTCTAAAAATTTACAACGCCATGGAACATCCTAAGATGGGTTCCACTGCCTAGCAAGCAAGGTATTCTTTAAGAGCATCGCAATAGTCATGGGTCCTACTCCCCCAGGAACGGGAGTGATAAAACTGGACTTTTTAGCGACTTCATCAAAAGCGACATCTCCTTTAATCACATATCCTTTAGGGTGACTTTCATCTGGAACACGGGTGATCCCCACATCGATAATCACGGCCCCTTCTTTAACCATATCAGCGGTAAGGTATTCTGGAATCCCCAGTGCCATGACAATGATATCGGCTTGGCGGGTGAGTTCTGCTAAATTTTCTGTGCGGCTGTGGGCTACGGTTACCGTCGCATTTCCTGCAGGTCCTTTTTGACTCATCAAAATACTAGTAGGACGTCCCACAATATGACTGCGTCCTACAACCACACAGTGCTTTCCGCTGGTGGGGACTTCATAGCGTTCGAGGAGTTGCATAATCCCAAAGGGGGTGGCAGGGATAAAGGCATCTAATTCTAAGGCCATCCGACCAAAGTTTGCCGGATGAAATCCATCGACATCTTTTTTAGGATCGATGGCAAGTAGTATTTTTTCCTCGTCGATGTGCTTGGGCAAAGGCAACTGGACAATGTACCCATCTAGGGTATCGTCTTGATTTAAATCATCAATCTGCTGTAAAAGATCGGTTTCTGAAATGTCTGCTTCCAGACGAATCAATGTAGAATCAAAACCCACATACTCACAGGAACGCACCTTACTGCCTACATAGGTTAAACTGGCGCCATCATTTCCCACTAAAACAGCGGCGAGATGCGGTACCCGCTCTCCGCGCGCTTTCATCTCACTCACAGTGACTTTTATTTCTTCTTTGATTTCGTTTGAGGTTTGCTTTCCGTCTAGGCGTATCATATAGTGTGTTTTTAGCGCATATTCTGCATCATTTGCATAATTTGGCGGCCTTTGCCACCTTGCATCATCTTCATCATCTTACTCATTTGTTCAAATTGTTTGATGAGTTGATTCACTTCTTGAAGTGAAGTTCCTGAGCCGTCTGCAATGCGTGTTTTTCTGCTGTGATTCATCAGCTGGGGCTGTGCGCGTTCTTTGGGAGTCATTGACCCAATAATCACTTCGATCCCTTTAAAGGCATTTTCATCAATATCCATGTCTTTGGTCATTTTTCCCATCCCTGGGACCATTCCCATCAGGTCTTTCATATTCCCCATCTTTTTGACTTGCTGTATCTGGGAAAGAAAATCGTCATAACCAAACTGATTTTTGGCAATTTTTTTATTGATGCGCCGCGCTTGTTCTTCGTCAAACTGTTCTTGGGCACGCTCCACTAAAGAAACTACATCTCCCATCCCCAAGATTCGGTCTGCCATCCGATCGGGATAAAATACATCTAGTGCTTCCATCTTCTCCCCTGTCCCGATGAACTTGATGGGTTTGTTTACCACGGATTTAATAGACAAAGCTGCTCCCCCTCGTGTATCTCCATCGAGTTTGGTCAAAATTACGCCGTCAAAATCCAACAAATCGTTAAAAGCTTTAGCCGTATTGACCGCATCCTGACCCGTCATAGAGTCCACTACAAAGAGTGTTTCGGATGGGGATACCGCACTGTGTATGGCTTTAATTTCATCCATTAAGACTTCGTCTATGGCCAGGCGTCCAGCAGTATCTATAATGACCACATCATGTTGGTCTTGTTTCGCTTTTTTAAGGGCGGCCGTTGCTATTTTCACAGGATCTTTTTCCTCCCGATCTTCATAGATGGCCGCACCCACTTGTTCAGCCACTACACCCAATTGGTCTATGGCTGCTGGACGATATACATCACAGGCGACCAGTAGCGGTTTCTTTTTTTGCTTTTTTTGTAAATGAAGCGCCAATTTTCCTGAAAAAGTAGTTTTTCCCGAACCTTGAAGTCCAGACATTAAAATTACAGAAGGCTTTGTTTCCAAATTCAGTCCTACCGCCTCAGAACCCATCAGTGCAGTCAATTCATCTTTAACGATTTTTACCATCAATTGCCCTGGCTGCAAGCTGGTAAGAACTTCTTGACCCAACGCTTTTTCTTTGACGGTAACCGTAAACTCTTTGGCAATTTTAAAATTGACGTCGGCATCCAAAAGGGCTCTCCGTACTTCCTTTAAGGTCTCGGCCACATTGATTTCTGTGATCTTACCGTGTCCTTTAAGTACTTGAAAGGCTTTATCTAATTTACTACTGAGGTTATCAAACATATTATAAAACTATTATTTGGAATAAAGCAAAAATAAGGAATGCATCTAAATTACAAGCCATTCGATTTCGAGGAATGGAACATAAATCCCATTACTACAACATGAGGAAAAGTAATGGCTGCCAAAAAAGAAAAGAAGACTGGAAGATATTGGTCTTTGGGAAATAAATTGAAAAAATAAAATCCTACAAGTCCAGCTAAGGCTAAAATCCAATAAAGGAAAGCAGATTTTAAATAGTTTATATAGGCTGATTTCTTCTGTGCTTCATAAAGATAGCGTACTTGAGAAGTTAAAGAGGGTAAACTGTGCCAGAAGACAAAGTAAATTCCAAATCCAAAAAGTAACGATCCCTTAAAAAAGAGTAAGGACAGCAAGGCGAGCAAAAGCAACTCCACAGCAAAACTTTTGAAGTCAGGGCTGTTTTTTATAAGAAAATATAAAACGAAGACACTACTTAAAATAAGAAGCCCTACAAACCATTCAAAAGGAATGCGAAGACTTGCAATCTGAAATATAACATCCGTTACCTCAGCATAATGGAATACAAAGAGGAGATTGAAAATTAGGGTCCCATACGCACTGTAAAACAGAACCTGCCCTTTATTGGCAGAGAAGCGTGTTTCCCAATGTTGTTCTCCAAAGTGATAACAACTTACTAGAACAAAAGACAACAATGCAATCCCAGGTATAAAGTAGAAGAGATATATTCCCAAAAAAACCACTCCTATATATATACCCCAAAAAGGAATTCCTAAAAAGTTATTCTTTTGAGGTGCTTTTTTGGCTAGAATTTTTAGATCATTGGCACCATGAAGAACTCCAACAGTTAGAATTCCGAAGACTGCGAAAGTATTTTGAAAGATTTCGGGGCTAAAAAAAGCTAAAATCACACAAACAAGGGTGATTAAATGAGAAAAATTTAGCTTTTTAAATATTGTAAATGAAGAAGTTATCGGGTCCAAAAAAAATATTTAAAGAAAAATAAAGTAAATAAGTTTAATTTTTTCTAAATTTACCTAAACAAAAATAAATAATTGATTTAATCATGGAAAAAATTCTAAGCTTAATGACTGTAGCGCCAGCGATGGCCACAGATGACTACGTTGGATTCACGTTCTTCGTAGGTTGTATGGCGATGATGGCAGCATCAGCGTTCTTCTTTCTTTCAATGAACTCATTTGACAACAAATGGAAAACTTCTATTTTGGTGTCAGGTTTAATTACGTTCATTGCAGCAGTACACTACTGGTACATGCGTGACTACTGGGCAACAAATGCCACCTCTCCAACATTCTTTAGATATGTTGACTGGGTGCTTACTGTGCCGTTAATGTGTGTTGAATTCTATCTGATCCTTAGAGCAGCTGGAGCAACAAAACAATTGATGTGGAAAATGATTTTCGCTTCTGTTGTGATGTTAGTTACTGGTTACTTTGGAGAAGCAGTATACACAACAGGTTCAGGTCCTGCAGTTTGGGGTCTTGTTTCTGGTCTTGCATACTTCTGGATTGTTTACGAAATCTGGTTAGGTAGCGCTTCTAAACTAGCTGCTTCAGCAGGTGGTGCGGTTCAGTCTGCACACAAAACACTTTGCTGGTTTGTACTTGTAGGTTGGGCAATTTATCCTATTGGATATATGGCTGGAACTGAAGGATGGTACAGCGGAATTTTTGGTGGTCTTCCTATGGATGTTGTTTACAACGTTGGGGATGCGATCAACAAGATTGGATTTGGTTTAGTAGTTTATAACTTAGCCGTTCAGTCAAAATAAGAATTCCTTTACAGGAAAAAATGCTATGAAAAAGATTAAAATCGCTCCGAGGAGCGATTTTTTTTTACATACGATTTGGCACTTCCATCCCTAATAAACCAGAAGCATTAGCAATTACCTCTGCTACTTTCTTTGAAAGGGCCACTCTAAAGTTTTTCTGTTTTGGGTTTTCACTACCCAATACGGTAATGTTTTGGTAAAAGGTGTTGTAACTTTTCACAAGGTCGTAAAGATAATTTGCGATAAGCGCTGGACTGTATTGTTCCCCTGCCAGAACCACAACCTCTGGATAGCGTCCCAACTGTTTGATGAGTTCGCGTTCTTTGGAATCCAGCTCCAGGTTCAAGTCAATATCCTCTATTTCCATTGCCGCTTTTTGAATGAGCGTTTTAATACGTGCATGGGTATATTGAATAAAAGGACCTGTATTGCCGTTGAAATCAATTGAAGCTTCAGGGTCAAAGAGGATTCTCTTTTTTGGGTCTACTTTTAGAATAAAGTATTTTAATGCACCCAAAGCTAGGGTGTGATACAAGTCTTCTTTTTCCGTTTCAGAAAGTGTTTCTAGTTTTCCTACAGCTTCGGAAATGGTTTTTGCTTGAGCTGCCATATCGGACATCAACTCATCGGCATCGACTACAGTTCCTTCTCGACTTTTCATTTTACCACTAGGTAAATCGACCATTCCATAACTCAGATGGTACAGGGCTTCTGCCCAATCAAAACCTAGTTTCTTTAAGATTAAAAACAATACCTTAAAATGATAATCTTGTTCATTCCCAACGGTGTAGACCATTCCCTTTAATCCAGGCTCGTCTTCCAGTCGGCATAAAGCAGTACCCAAATCTTGGGTCATATAAACCGAAGTCCCGTCTGAACGAAGTAGTAATTTTTCATCCAACCCCTCCTGGGTTAGATCAATCCAAACCGAACCATCATCTTTTTTATAAAAAACACCCGCTTTTAGTCCTTGATCGATGATTTTTTTTCCTAGTAAATAGGTGTCACTTTCATAATAATAAGAATCAAAAGAAACCCCTAAATTTTTGTAAGTATCCTCAAAACCCCGGTACACCCACTGGTTCATAGTTTCCCACAAGTCTCGAACCTCTTTATCGCCAGCTTCCCATAGTCGTAGAAGCTCTTGTGCTTCCAATAAAAGTGGGGCTTCTTGTTTGGCTTGTTCTTCTGAAGATCCTTTGGAAATGAGCTCCGCAATTTCTTTTTTGTATTCCGCATCAAAAATTACGTAATACTTGCCCACCAATTGATCTCCTTTACTACCAGTGAGTTCTGGTGTTTCACCCGCTCCAAATTTTTTCCAGGCCAACATGGATTTACAAATATGTATTCCCCGGTCGTTGATGATTTGAGTTTTTACTACTCGATTCCCATTGGCTTCAAGAATTTTGGAAACCGAATAGCCCAAGATATTGTTTCGAATATGACCCAAATGAAGCGGTTTGTTTGTATTGGGCGAAGAGAATTCGACCATGAGCGTGGGAGAATCTTGGGTTTGGGGTTGGTGACCGTAGTCTTCTTGCTGAAAAAGGGTTTGAAATTGTTTTAGGTAAAAGGCATCACTCAAACTTAAATTCAAAAACCCTTTCACCACATTATAACCCACTACGGCTTTGTCATTTTTTTCAAGATAAGAACCTATAGTTTCTGCTAATTTCTCTGGATTTGTCTTTATGTACCGCAATAGAGGAAATACCAACAAAGTTATGTCCCCCTCAAATTCTTTACGGGTCTGTTGAAATTCAAAGCTAGCGACTGTCACTTGAAATTCAGAATTGAGAAAACGGCTTACAGAGTCCGTGAAGTGTTGGTTATAATCTATACTCATAGTACAATTTGGCGACAAAGATAATTATTCTCCATTGATTATGTCGCCCTAGTTTTATGGCTTATCTTTATAAAAATGCTATTGAATATATCATACAACGATCCTGCACAAAAAAAACAGATTGAAGAAAGTGTAGGCAAACCCTTTTCGCTCCAGAAGCGATGGAAAATGGGTGGAATTGGTTCCCAAAAATTAATTATCAGTAGTGCATCGATCGACATTCACAACTTATTGATTTTAGATCACAATATTAACAGTTGTAATATTGAATTGCGTCCCAACGGGATTATTGTTCACTTTCGCAGTCTCTTGGAAACTTATGGTTTGATCATTCCTTTTTACAAGTTAAAAATCTACAAGGGAAAGGCACAAGAGTACAGTGTTTATAAGGACCACTATTTTATCAAAGTGATTGCAGATAATGAAGCAATTCACAAATTCTTCAATAAAATCAATGCACAAAAAATTGAAAACTTACCTCCTTCTTTAGAGGACTTATAAGGTCGTTAAATCGTACGGTGATTTTCGCCCGTATAAATTTGACGAGGTCTTCCGATCGGTTCGTTGTTTTTTCGCATCTCAGACCACTGTGCAATCCAACCGGGAAGCCTTCCCAAAGCAAACATGACAGTAAACATTTCGGTAGGTATTCCTAAAGCGCGATAAATAATTCCAGAATAGAAGTCCACATTGGGATACAACTTGCGATCAATAAAATAAGGATCACTCAACGCCTCTTTTTCAAGTCCTTTTGCAATATCAAGTACGGGGTCATTTATTCCTAATTCGTTCAAAACTTCATCCGCGGCTTTTTTGATAATTCGTGCTCTGGGATCAAAGTTTTTATAAACGCGGTGTCCAAAGCCCATTAAACGAAAGGGATCGTTTTTGTCTTTGGCTTTTTGCATGTACTTTTTGGTATCGCCCCCGTCTGCTTTGATTGCTTCTAGCATTTCAATGACGGCTTGGTTAGCCCCTCCGTGAAGTGGTCCCCAAAGTGCAGAGATGCCCGCAGAAACAGAAGCAAAGAGCCCCGCATGAGAGGAACCAACGATACGCACCGTAGAAGTAGAACAATTTTGCTCGTGATCTGCATGTAGAATTAACAATTTATTCAATGCACTGACAACCACGGGGCTCGCTTGATAATCCTGGTGTGGAAGCTTAAACAACATATGAGCGATGTTGTCTTCATAAGAAAGTGAAGTGTTGGCATAATTCAATGGAAGTCCCTTTACTTTACGGTGAGTCCAAGAAGATAAAATAGGAAATTTCGCCAATAACATAATAATTGCTTCACGCAAGTCTGACTCGGAAGCAATGTCCACCGAACTGGGATTGAATGCAATTAATCCTGAAGTTAAAGAAGATAAAACCCCCATAGGGTGTGCGGATTTTGGGAAACTTTTTAAAATTGATTTTAAGTCCTCATCTACCAAAGATTCCTTTCTGATTTCTGTATTGAGAAGTGCTAATTCTTTTGCCGTAGGTAAATTTCCAAAAATCAACAAGTAAGCAACTTCAAGAAAACTCACTTTTTCACAAAGATCTTCAATAGAATATCCTCGGTAACGCAAAATCCCTTCTTCTCCATCCAAAAATGTAATCTCACTTTTACAGGAGCCTGTATTTTTATATCCAGGATCGTAGGTGACTAAACCTGTTTGAGCACGAAGGGTTTTAATATCAATTCCTTTTTCCTCTTCAGTACCCTCTAGTAAAGGAAATTCATATTCTTTGTCTTTGTAAGTCAACTTTACCTTTTCACTCATCTTTTCTAATCTTTAATTTTGGAACCTATTTAAATAAAAAAATCCTTTTACTTCATTTCATGTTTAAAAGCCTTTCTTCCGGGGAAATAGGCTAATTCACCTAACTCTTCTTCAATTCTTAGGAGTTGGTTGTATTTTGCCATACGATCACTTCTCGAAGCAGATCCAGTTTTGATTTGACCTGTATTTAGCGCTACGGCCAAATCTGCAATGGTATTGTCTTCTGTTTCTCCCGATCTGTGTGACATCACTGAGGTATATCCTGCTCTGTGTGCCATCTCTACGGCAGCTATGGTTTCAGAGAGGGTTCCAATCTGATTTACTTTAATTAAAATTGAATTAGCAATATGTTGCTCAATTCCTTTGCCGAGACGTTCTACATTGGTTACAAATAAATCATCTCCAACCAGTTGTACGTTACCTCCTGCTTTTTCGGTAAGGAATTTCCATCCCTCCCAGTCATTTTCATCCATACCGTCTTCTATAGAAATGATCGGATATTGTGTTGCCAAATTAGCTAAATAACTAGCTTGTTCTTCCGAATTGCGTTTAACTCCTTTGTCTCCTTCAAAAAGAGTGTAGTCGTAAACTCCCTCTTTGTAAAACTCCGCAGCAGCACAGTCCAAAGCGATCATCACCTCTGATCCCGCTTTGTACCCAGCGTTTTCGATGGCTTTAATAATCGTATCCAAAGCGTCTTCGGTACCGTCCAGTTCAGGAGCAAAACCCCCTTCATCTCCCACAGCGGTGCTTAAGTTACGGTCGTGCAAGACCTTCTTAAGATGATGGAAAATTTCAGATCCCATTTGCATTGCCTGAGTAAAAGAAGAAGCTCCAACAGGCATCACCATAAATTCTTGAAAAGCAATGGGTGCATCCGAATGGGACCCACCATTGATAATATTCATCATAGGTACAGGGAGGGTTTTAGCGCTCACTCCCCCAACATAGCGGTACAGAGGTAAGCCCAACTCATTTGCTGCTGCTTTTGCTACGGCTAAAGAAACCCCTAAAATGGCATTGGCACCTAATTTTGATTTATTCGGGCTACCGTCCAAATCGATCATAGCGCGGTCAATTTGCTCTTGTTCAAAAACAGAAGTACCGACTATCTCTTGAGCAATTACTTTATTGACATTGTCCACTGCTTTTCCAACAGCTTTACCCATATAGGCAGAACCTCCGTCACGAAGCTCCACAGCCTCGTGTTCTCCTGTAGAAGCCCCAGAGGGAACTGCAGCCCTTCCTAAAATTCCGTTTTCTGTAATGACATCAACTTCGACAGTGGGATTTCCTCGAGAGTCAAAGATTTGTCTTGCGTGTACGCTAATAATGATACTCATAAAGTTTAAATTCTAATTTGGTGTTAATTTTTTATGTACTCCTTAAAGGTGTCAAAAAGGTAAGTGGCATCGTTTGGACCAGGCCCTGCCTCAGGATGGTATTGGACCGAAAAACATTTTTTGTTTTTCATCCGCATTCCTGCTAGGGTTTGATCATTGAGATGTATGTGGGTGATTTCAATCTCGGGATGGGCTTGAGCAGCTTCCATTTCTACTGCAAATCCATGGTTTTGAGACGTGATTTCACCTTTACCAGTAAGTAGATTTTTTACAGGATGATTGATCCCTCGGTGTCCGTTAAACATTTTAAAGGTTGGAATTCCATTTGCCAACGCAATAATTTGGTGTCCTAAACAAATTCCAAATAAGGGTTTGTTCTTTTCGATGATTCCTTTGGCAACGGCTTGTGCTTCTTTCAAAGGTTGTGGATCTCCAGGACCATTTGAGATAAAATACCCGTCTGGATTCCAAGCTTCGAGCTCTTCAAGAGGAGTGTCAAAGGGGAAGACCTTAACATACATATCTCGAGCCACCATATGATCCAAAATATTTTGTTTGATGCCTAAATCCAACGCTGCTATCTTATAGGTTGCTTCTGGTTTTCCCACGGTATAAGCTTCTTTGGCAGAAACTTTAGACGCTAGTTCCAAGCCTTCCATACTCGGCGCTTCAGACAATTCTTTGAGCAAGCGTTCTTCTTCTCCAACTTCGGTAGAAATGACGGCATTCATTGCACCGTGCTTTCGAATGTAGTTCACCAGAGCTCTTGTATCTACATCAGCAATAGTGACCAGTTTATGACGCTCTAAATAGTCAAACAACGATTCATCCCCACTAGGACGGGAATAATTGAAACTAAAATCTTTACAAATTAGTCCAGCAATGGTAATTCCTTTGGACTGAGATTCGTCTTTTTGTATGCCGTAATTACCGATATGAGTATTGGTTGTCACCATAATTTGGCCAAAATAAGAAGGATCTGTGAAGATCTCCTGATAGCCAGTCATTCCCGTATTAAAGCATATTTCTCCGAAAGCTGTTCCCTCTATTCCAATTGATTTTCCAAAAAATTGGGTTCCGTCTGCGAGAAGCACAAAGGCTTCTTTTTTTGATCTGTATTCCATGGTTCCTACAAAATAAATCAAAAAAAAGGATAAACTAAAACGTTTATCCTTTAATGTTACTGGTGTTGATAAAAAAAGAAGCTATTCATTTTCATTCTCTTTTTTATCTTCTTTTGGAGTCTCCTCGGCTTTAGGAGCTTCTTCAGTTGGAGCTTCTGCTTCTGCTTCAACTACAACTTCTTCTGTCGCTTCTGCCGCTTTGGCTTTGCTTCCTCCTCGTCTTCTTGTTTTTTTCTTCGGCTTGGCATCGGTGTTATAAATCTCATTAAAGTCTACCAATTCGATCAGTGCCATAGAAGCATTATCTCCCAATCGATTTCCAAGTTTGATGACACGTGTATATCCACCCGGACGATCTCCTACTTTTGACGCGATGTCTCTAAAGAGTTCTGAAACTGCATTTTTATCACGCAGTGCTGCAAATGCAAGCCGTCTGTTGTGGGTACTGTCCGTTTTAGACTTGGTAATCAAAGGTTCAATAAATTGTTTTAATGCTTTGGCCTTAGTAACTGTTGTATTAATGCGTTTGTGTTCGATAAGAGAACAGGCCATATTGGCGAGCATAGATCTCCTATGGGCGGTCTTACGACCTAAATGCATTACTTTTTTTCCGTGTCTCATTTTTTTTCTTTAAAAATGTGAATTAATCTTTATCCAGTTTGTATTTCGAAAGATCCATACCAAAGGAGAGACCTTTGAGCACTACCAACTCTTCGAGTTCTGTCAATGACTTTTTACCAAAGTTTCTAAACTTCATCAAATCATTTTTGTTGTAAGAAACCAAATCTCCTAAGGTATCTACTTCAGCTGCTTTCAAGCAGTTCAGAGCACGTACGGACAGATCCATATCAATTAACTTGGTTTTCAATAACTGACGCATGTGCAGGGATTCCTCATCATAGGTTTCCGTCTGTGCGATTTCGTCAGCCTCTAGGGTAATACGCTCATCGGAGAACAACAAAAAGTGATGAATCAGTGTTTTTGCCGCCTCGGTAAGGGCATCTTTGGGATGGATAGAACCGTCAGAGATGATTTCAAAAATTAGTTTTTCGTAATCAGTTTTTTGTTCTACACGAAAGTTTTCAATACTGTATTTTACGTTTTTAATCGGTGTAAAAATAGAATCGATAGCGATCACACCCAGCTCCGAGTTGGGTTTCTTGTTTTCTTCTGCAGGAACATACCCTCTCCCCTTTTCGATGGTGATTTCCATGTTCAATTGAACACTTTTTTCAAGGTTACAAATAACCAAATCAGGGTTCAGTACTTGGAATCCAGAGATGAATTTTTGAAAATCTGCTGCTTTGAGTTGTTCTTGCCCACCAATGGAGATCGTTACTTTTTCTTCTTCTGTCTCCTCAATTTGTCTTTTAAATCGGACTTGTTTAAGGTTCAGAATGATCTCTGTAACGTCTTCTACAACACCGGAAATCGTAGAGAATTCGTGTTCTACATTTTCCAATTTAACAGAAGTAATTGCAAATCCTTCCAAAGAAGATAATAAAACGCGTCTCAACGCATTTCCTACAGTCAATCCATATCCTGGTTCGAGAGGGCGAAATTCAAATTTGCCTTCGAATTCCGAGGAATCGATCATAATTACTTTATCGGGTTTTTGAAAATTCAGTATTGCCATAATTTTGTGCTTCTGTTTTCTTATTTAGAATATAGTTCAACGATGAGTTGTTCCTTAATGTTTTCTGGAATCTGGAGACGCTCGGGAACACTTACATAGGTTCCTTGCAGCTGATCACTGTTCCAACTCAACCATTCGTAGGCGGAGGAATCTCTTCCTTTCGCCTCAATAATAATGTTGAGGGTTTTTGATTTTTCTCTTACACCCACAACGTCTCCTACTTTTACTTGGAAAGAAGGGATATTTACTATGGAACCGTTTACAGTGATATGACGGTGTGACACCAATTGTCTCGCACCTCTTCGAGAGTTAGAGAGACCAAAGCGGTAGACCACATTGTCTAATCTTGATTCACATAATTGCAGTAACACTTCTCCAGTTACCCCTTTGCTTCTGCTCGCTTTTTCGAAAAGGTTTCGAAATTGACGCTCCAGAATACCATAGGTATACTTCGCTTTTTGCTTCTCCATCAATTGGATTGCATATTCTGATTTTTTTCCTCGGCGCTTTGCGTTTCCGTGTTGCCCAGGAGGGTAATTTCTTTTCTCGAAAGATTTATCATCTCCGAAGATGGGCTCGCCAAATTTGCGAGCGATTTTTGTTTTTGGACCGGTATATCTTGCCATTTTGCTGGTTTTAGTTGAACTGATCGCTATGAATTAAGGTCACTTCCTTCGATAGCTTTCGATCAATTCTAGATCGTTATTAATTAGACTCTTCTTCTTTTGGGAGGTCGGCATCCGTTGTGTGGAAGCGGGGTAACATCAATGATTTCTAACACTTCGATACCATTGTTGTGCAATGTTCGAATAGCAGATTCACGTCCATTCCCAGGACCTTTTACAAATACTTTTACTTTACGCAGTCCTGCTTCTTGGGCGGTTTTCGCACAATCCTCAGCTGCTGTTTGAGCCGCATAAGGGGTGTTCTTTTTAGAACCTCTAAAGCCCATCTTTCCCGCCGAAGACCAGGAGATGACTTCTCCTTTGGTATTGGTTAGAGAGATGATGATGTTGTTGAAAGAAGCTGTAATATGTGCTTCTCCAATCGATTCAACGACTACTTTTCTTTTTTTGCTTGCTGTCTTAGCCATAATTACAAACTATTATTTAGTTGCTTTCTTTTTATTTGCTACGGTCTTGCGTTTTCCTTTTCGGGTACGTGAATTGTTTTTGGTACGTTGACCGCGTAAAGGAAGTCCTGCTCTGTGTCGGATTCCTCGGTAACAACCGATGTCCATCAAACGTTTGATGTTGAGTTGTACTTCTGAGCGCAATTCTCCTTCGATTTTAAAACTCCCTACAACTTCGCGGATTCGAGCTGTTTCGTCGTCTGTCCAATCTTGTACTTTTTTACTTTCGTCCACTTTAGCAGTTTCCAATATAGATTGGGCACGGCTTTTTCCGATACCGAAAATATAGGTTAATGAAATAACCCCTCGTTTTTGCTTTGGAATGTCTACTCCTGATATTCTAGCCATAATTAACCTTGTCTTTGTTTGAATCTAGGATTCTTTTTGTTAATCACATACAGACGTCCTTTTCGTCGTACGATTTTACAGTCTGCACTGCGTTTTTTAATTGATGCTCTTACTTTCATACCTGTGTCTTCTAATCGTTAAAATCGAAATGTAATCCTCGCTTTCGTTAGATCGTAAGGACTCATTTCCAATTTGACTTTATCTCCTGGCAATAGTTTGATATAATGCAAACGCATTTTTCCTGAAATATGGGCAGTCACTACATGACCGTTTTCCAATTCCACACGAAACATCGCATTGGACAATGCTTCAATAATGGTACCCTCTTGTTCTATTGCTGCTTGTTTAGCCATATATTAATTTGTACTTCTTCGTGTTTTTCCTGTTTTCATCAATCCATCATAGTGTCTGTTCAGCAAATACGAATTGACTTGTTGTATGGTATCTATTGCCACACCTACCATAATCAGCAGGGATGTTCCACCGTAAAACAAAGCCCAACCTTGTTGGATTCCGATCAACTTGACGACCACCGCAGGAAATACGGCAATACCAGCAAGAAATAGGGATCCTGGAAAGGTAATGTGAGACATAACGGTATCTAAATAATCTGAGGTTTCGTTACCCGGACGAATTCCTGGAACAAAGCCTCCACTGCGTTTTAGGTCATCTGACATTTTGTTGGTCGGAACGGTTATCGCGGTGTAGAAATAGGTGAAAATGATAATTAATACTGCAAACAGTACATTGTACCACAAGCCAAAAATATCAGAGAAATTCGCTTGCATCCATTGTCCTGCATCACTATCACCTAGCGCTCCACCAATATAGGCAGGAGCAAACATGATAGCTTGGGCAAAAATGATGGGCATTACACCAGAAGCGTTTAATTTAAGAGGTATGTACTGACGTGATCCGTAAACCGAACGATCTGAAGAGGCGCCTCCAGCTTGTCTTCTTGCGTATTGAACGGGAATACGGCGTACAGCTAGCGTGAGAAGTATGGAAAGTAGGATAATGACAATCCAAAGAACCAATTCGATCAAGATAAGCATGAGTCCACCGTTGTTTTCCGAAACTCGAGAAACAAATTCTTGTGTAAAGGATAAAGGAAGATTTGCAATAATTCCTACCATAATCAACAACGAAATCCCGTTTCCAATTCCTTTGTCCGTAATTTTTTCTCCCAACCACATGGCAAAGATCGTTCCGGTGACCAGGATGACTACTGAAGATCCAATGAATAGCGGTCCTTTACCTAAGATAAAAGCACTTTCTGGTACCCCAAGTGCACTAAGTCCGTAAAGGTATGCAGGGGCTTGAACCACACAGATCGCAATGGTTAACCAACGGGTGATTTGATTGATGGTTTTTCTACCACTCTCTCCTTCTTTTTGAAGTTTTTGAAGATAGGGAACTGCAATTCCCATCAATTGAACGACAATGGATGCAGAGATATACGGCATAATTCCCAAAGCAAATACAGATGCATTGGCAAAAGCTCCTCCAGTAAAAGCATTAAGAATTCCTAAAAGACCTCCTCCATCGGTACGGCTACTCAGGGCGGCTAATTGGACAGGATCAATCCCCGGTAGCACGACTTGAGCACCAAGGCGATAAACCAATAACATCCCTAGAGTAAGAAGTACACGATCGCGTAGTTCTTCTATTTTGTAAATGTTATATAGGGTTTCTAATACTTTTTTCATTGAGGTAGATTATACGGTTACAGCTTCTCCTCCCGCCGCTTCGATGGCTGCTTTTGCGGAAGCTGAAAATTTATGAGCCGTTATTTTAATTGGGCTTTCTAGCTTTCCACGACCTAGAATTTTCACCAAATCGTCTTTATGTGCCAAGCGCAATTCGACAAATTGCTCAATATTAATTTCTTTCTTTACTTTTTTCTGGGCCAATAATTCTTGAACCGTGTCTAAATTGATGGCACGGTATTCTATTCGGTTAATGTTTTTAAACCCAAATTTTGGAACACGTCGCTGTAAGGGCATTTGTCCTCCTTCAAATCCAATCTTTTTGGAATATCCAGATCGTGATTTGGCTCCTTTATGGCCTCGTGCAGCAGTTCCTCCTTTTCCTGAGGCCTGTCCTCTTCCGAGTCTTTTTCCAGCGGTTTTGTTAGACCCTTTCGCAGGGCTTAAATTTTCTAAACTCATAACGAATGTTTTATGCTTCGGTAACCGAAACCAAATGTTTTACTTTTTCTATCATGCCCAAAATACTTGGGGTAGCTTCATGAGTTACTTCTTTCCCAATACCTCGAAGTCCTAAGGATTCGAGTGTTCGCTTTTGTGTCTGCAAACGCTTGATGCTACTTTTTACTTGTTTTACTTTAATCTTTGCCATGGTGCTGATCGCTTATCCGTTAAAAACTTTATCAATAGAAATCCCTCTTTGCTTTGCTACAATTTGAGGGTTACGAAGTTGTAATAAGGCATCAAAGGTTGCTTTGACTACATTGTGAGGATTGGAAGATCCTTGCGATTTTGATAGTACGTTGTGTACTCCAACTGCATCCAGTACCGCACGCACTGCACCACCTGCGATTACTCCAGTACCTTCTGAAGCCGGTTTTAGAAAAACGCGGGCTCCGCCATACTTTCCTTTTTGTTCGTGTGGAAGGGTTCCTTTTTCAATCGGAATACGAATTAAATTTTTCTTTGCATCTTCCACCGCTTTAGCAATCGCCTCAGAGACTTCTTTTGATTTTCCTAAACCTTGACCGACGACACCGTTTTCATCTCCCACTACTACTATAGCAGAAAAACCGAAGGCACGTCCTCCTTTGGTTACCTTAGTCACCCGTTGGACACCTACTAAACGGTCTTTTAAATCTAAGCCGGCAGGCTTAACGAGTTCTATATTTTTATAATCTTGATACATATGCTAATTAAAATTTTAATCCTCCTTCACGAGCACCCTCTGCCAATGCTTTTACTCTTCCGTGATACAAATATCCGCCTCGGTCAAACACGACCTCTGAAACACCTGCTTTTGAAGCTAATGTACCGATACGCTTTCCTACTGTAGCGGCTACTTCTATTTTATTGGATGTTTTCTCCTCAGCAATTTCCTTGTCTCGTGAAGATGCGGAAGCAATTGTTTTTCCCGTTTGATCATCTATTAGTTGCGCATAAATTTCTTTATTGCTGCGATATACAGACAAACGAGGTGCTGAAGAAGTACCATTGACAATCTTGCGAATGCGTTTTCGAATTCTGTTTCTACGTTCTAATTTTGTTAAACCCATAGTTTTATATTATGCTGATTTACCTGCTTTTCTGCGTATCTGTTCACCCACAAACTTGACGCCTTTTCCTTTGTAGGGTTCTGGTTTTCTAAAAGAACGAATCTTTGCTGCCACATAACCTACGAGTTGTTTGTCGTGAGAGGTTAATTTGACAATTGGATTCTTCCCTTTTTCTGAAATCGTTTCAATTTTTACTTCGGGAGCGATATCGAAAAGGATATTGTGTGAAAATCCTAGTGCAAGATCTAATTTTTGACCTTGATTACTAGCTCGGTATCCCACACCTACAAGCTCCAGTTCTTTTGTAAATCCATTGGTTACCCCTTCTACCATATTGGCGACTAAAGAACGGTACAAGCCGTGTTTGGATTTTACCGTTTTATTGTCTGAAGGACGAGACACAGTAATCGTATTGTCTTCCATTGTAATGGTAACCTCACTGTACTCTTGGGTAAGTTCTCCAAGTTTTCCTTTTACCGTGATATGAGTAGGCTGTATGTCTACAGTGACTCCTTCGGGTACGTTAATCGGGTTGTTTCCTATTCTTGACATGACTTTATACCTTTTTTAATAAACGTAACAGATTAATTCTCCACCCACATTTTCCTTGGTAGCCTGTTTTCCTGTCATAACCCCTTTGGAGGTAGAAACGATAGAAATTCCCAGACCATTTAAAATTCTAGGAAGGCTGTCAGAAGCAGTGTACTGGCGTAAACCAGGAGTACTGATACGTTGTAATTTTTTGATTACGGGTTCTTTGGTGACCTGGTCGTATTTCAATGCAATCTTGATGTTCCCTTGATTGTTCTCTGTTTCTTCGAACTTGTAACTCAAAATATAACCTTGGTCAAAAAGAATTTTAGTAATTTCTTTTTTAATATTGGAAGCTGGAATATCTACAACACGATGTCCTGCGCGGTTGGCGTTTCGGATTCGAGTTAAATAATCTGCAATGGGATCTGTAAACATAATCTTAATGTATTTTTATTACCAGCTGGCTTTAGTTACTCCAGGAATTAAGCCTTTGTTAGCCATTTCACGGAAGGTGACACGAGAAATTCCAAATTGACGCATATATCCTTTTGGTCTACCGGTGAGTTTACAACGGTTGTGCATACGGATAGGGGATGCGTTTTTAGGAAGTTTTTGTAGCGCCTCATAGTCTCCAGCTTCTTTCAAAGCTTTGCGTTTTTCTGCGTATTTGGCAACAGTCTTGGCACGTTTTCTTTCGCGTGCTTTCATGGATTCTTTAGCCATACTAATTCTTTTTAAAAGGGATTCCTAGTTCTGTTAATAATGATTTTGCTTCTTGGTCTGTATCGGCCGAAGTTACAAAGGTGATGTCCATTCCGTTGATTCGATTTACCTTATCGATATCGATCTCGGGAAAGATAATTTGTTCCGTTACTCCTAGAGTATAATTTCCACGTCCGTCAAACCCTGTTGCTTTTACCCCTTGAAAGTCTCGTACACGAGGTAGTGCTGTGGTGACCAAACGATCTAAAAATTCGTACATGCGTTCGCCACGTAAAGTAACTTTTGCTCCAATGGGCATCCCTTTACGAAGTTTAAACGAAGCCACATCCTTTTTAGAAATTGTAGCTACTGCTTTTTGTCCGGTGATCATGGTCAATTCGTCCACGGCGTGATCGATGAGTTTTTTATCAGCTACTGCTGCTCCCACTCCACGGCTCAATACTATTTTTTGAAGTTTAGGTACCTGCATGATGCTTTTGTAACTAAACGTCTCTTTTAAGCTGTTAACGATACGATCGTTATATTCCTGTTTCAGTCTTGGTGTATAACTCATGATTAAATGACTTCATCGGTTTTTTTAGCATAACGCACTTTGGTTCCCTCTTCCATTCGATATCCTACTCGGGTGGTTTTACCCTCTGTAGTTAGTAAGGATAGATTGGAAATGTGGATAGGCGCTTCTTTTTCTGTAATTCCCCCTTGTGGGTTTTGGGCGTTGGGTTTGTTGTGTTTCTTAACCAAGTTTACACCCTCCACAACGGCCTTATTATCTTCTTTAGAAATACGCAATACCTCGCCTTCAGCACCTTTATGGGATCCTGTAATAACGCGAACGGTATCTCCTTTTTTTATTTTAATTTTTACTGCCATATTCTTTGCTTTATAGCACCTCTGGAGCTAGTGATACGATTTTCATAAACTGCTTGTCGCGAAGCTCACGAGCCACGGGTCCAAAAACACGGGTACCCCGCATTTCCCCAGTGGGATTTAAAAGCACACAGGCATTTTCATCAAAACGGATGTACGATCCGTCGGGACGACGGACTTCCTTTCGAGTTCTTACTACTACTGCAGTAGATACCTGCCCTTTTTTTACCGTTCCCGAAGGAGAGGCTTCTTTTACAGTAACGACAATTTTGTCACCGATGGATGCATACCGTCTTTTTGTCCCTCCTAGGACACGGATCGTAAGCACCTCTTTGGCTCCTGTGTTATCTGCTACTTTAAGTCTAGATTCTTGTTGTACCATCTTACTTCGCTCTTGCTATTATTTCGACCATTCTCCAGCATTTTGATTTGCTTAGAGGTCGTGTTTCCATAATTTTTACAGTATCTCCGACATTACAATCGTTTTGTTCGTCGTGAGCTACATATTTTTTTGTTTTTAAAACGAATTTCCCATACATGGGGTGTTTTACTTTTTTAACCTCAGAAACCACAATGGACTTTTCCATTTTGTTGCTGGTTACGACACCGATTCGTTCTTTTCTTAAATTTCTAGTTTCCATGTCTTATGCTTCTTGGTTACTTAAGGCGGTTTGAAGTCGAGCTACAACGCGACGTGTTGTTTTAATTTGTAACGGATTCTCTAAAGGAGAGATTGCGTGAGTCATTTTCAAATCCTTCAACTGCTTTTGGTATTCTACCAGCTTGTCCTGAAGGTCTTCTTTTGAAAGCTTTGTGATTTCAGATTGTTTCATAGTGCGTTGATTAAGCCTCGAAATCTCGAGCTACGACAAATTTAGTTTTTACAGGAAGTTTCTGTGCGGCCAAACGAAGTGCTTCTTTTGCAACATCATAAGGTACACCGGCTACTTCAAACATGATACGACCCGCTTTGGTTACCGCTACAAAGTATTCTGGAGCTCCTTTTCCTTTACCCATACGTACCTCTAGCGGTTTTTTGGTGATGGGCTTGTCTGGAAAAATTTTAATCCAAAGCTGCCCTTCTCTCTTCATGTAACGAGTGGCGGCAATACGAGCAGCCTCAATCTGACGTGAAGTGATGAACACGGAGTCCAATGCTTTGATCCCAAACATACCATTCGAAAGTTGGTGGCCTCTTCCGGAAAGTCCTTTCATACGGCCTTTCTGTGCTTTTCGAAATTTTGTCTTTTTTGGTTGTAACATGATTTCCTATAATATTATTTACGACGACGTTGACGGTTGTTCCCTCCTCCTGAATTGGAATTGGATTGTGATTTTTTAGACATTCCTACCAAAGGAGAAAGTTCACGCTTTCCGTATACTTCCCCTTTCATGATCCATACTTTTACACCTAATCTTCCATAGGTCGTATGGGCCTCTACCAATGCATAATCTATATCAGCACGGAAAGTAGAGAGTGGAATACGTCCTTCTTTATAAGTCTCTGATCGAGCCATTTCAGCTCCGTTCAAACGGCCTGAAATTTGAATTTTAATCCCTTCTGCATTCATACGTATGGCTGCAGCAATGGCCATCTTGATGGCACGACGGTAAGAAATTCTACTTTCGATTTGTCTAGCGACACTAGCGCCTACTAGTTGGGCGTCTAATTCAGGTCGCTTAATCTCAAAAATATTGATCTGCACTTCTTTAGCAGTGATCTTACGTAACTCCTCTTTCAGTTTATCCACTTCTTGTCCTGCTTTACCAATGATAATTCCAGGTCGGGCAGTGGTAATGGTGATCGTAATGATTTTTAGTGTACGTTCTATAATTACGTTAGAAACGCTGGCTTTAGAAAGACGTGCGTGCACGTACTTTCGGATTTTGTCGTCTTCAGCGATTTTGTCTCCGTAGTTTCTTCCTCCGTACCAGTTTGAGTCCCATCCTCTGATGATTCCTAAACGATTACCAATAGGGTTTGTCTTTTGTCCCATATTATGCTTCAATAGTGTTAGATCCCAAGACCACGGTCACGTGGTTGGAACGTTTGCGAATTCGGTGCGCCCTTCCTTGCGGTGCGGGACGTAATCTTTTTAGCATGCTTCCTCCGTCTACACGGATTTCAGAAACAATAAGATTTGCTTTTTCAATGTCTTCAGACTCGTTTTTAGATTGCCAATTTGCAATTGCTGAAAGCAATAGTTTTTCGAGACGTCTAGAGGCTTCTTTAGGGCTGAATTTTAATATGGCCAATGCCTTGTCAATAGATTCACCTCTAACTTGATCTGCAACCAAACGCATCTTTCGTGGAGAGGTTGGACAGTTGTTGAGTTTGGCGAAAGCGAGTGACTTTTTTGCTTCCTTAAGTGCTTCTGCGGATTGTCTTTTACGATTTCCCATGCCTACTTTTATTTATTGCCTTTATTCTTATTTCCTGAGTGTCCTCGGAAATTACGGGTTAACGAAAATTCTCCGAGTTTGTGACCTACCATATTTTCTGTAATGTAAACGGGTACAAAAGTCTTTCCGTTGTGTACACCGATGGTTTGCCCTACAAAATCAGGGGTAATTAAAGAAGCGCGTGACCAAGTTTTGATCACTGACTTTTTGTTTTCTTCAACGTTTTTCATCACTTTCTTTTCAAGACTGTGATGGACAAAAGGTCCTTTTTTTAACGAACGAGCCATATTCTCTTATTTTTTTCTACGTTCAACGATGAACTTATTACTTGATTTTGTTTTGGATCGGGTGCGGAATCCTTTTGCAGGGATACCGTTTCGTGATCTAGGATGTCCTCCAGATGCACGACCTTCACCACCACCCATGGGGTGATCTACTGGGTTCATTGCCACGGGACGTGTACGAGGTCTTCTTCCTAACCATCTGGAACGTCCTGCTTTTCCAGAGACCAACAATTGGTGGTCTGAATTGGACACGGCACCAATGGTAGCCATACAGGTAACCAAGATCATACGTGTTTCACCTGAAGGCAATTTTACCGTAGCAAATTTTCCTTCACGTGCCATCAACTGAGCGAACGCTCCTGCACTACGCGCAATGGCCGCTCCTCTTCCGGGACTCAATTCGATACAAGAAATGATGGTACCTAGTGGGATATCAGAAAGGAATAGGGCATTCCCAATTTCGGGAGCAGCCTTTGTTCCAGACACCACACTTTGTCCTACTTGAAGCCCACTGGGGGCTACGATATATCTTTTCTCTCCATCCTTATACTCAACCAAAGCAATAAAAGCACTGCGGTTGGGATCGTACTCGATGGTTTTGACTTCGGCAGCAACATCAAATTTATTTCGTTTAAAGTCGATAACGCGGTAGCGTTTTTTATGACCTCCACCGATGTGGCGGGCAGTCATCTTTCCTTTGTTGTTTCTACCCCCAGATCTTTTCTTGGGTTCCAATAAACTCTTCTCGGGCTTATCAGTAGTAATAGCGTCGAATCCATTTACTACTCTAAAACGCTGCGCAGGAGTTATTGGTTTTAATTTTCTTACTGACATCTGACGCTATTATAAATTACTATAAAAATCTATGGCATCTCCTTCGGCTACTTGCACTATGGCTTTCTTAGTCGCGTTGGTTTTACCTTTTTGAACTCCAGTCTTCGTGAAGCGCATCTTGCGCTCAGGACCGTAGTTTTGTGTTCGTACGTTGTCCACAGTCACGCCATAAGCCGCTTCTACTGCTTTCTTAATTTCTACTTTGTTTGCCTTGGGATCTACCAAAAAAGTATATTTATTAAAGCGCTCACTTCCTAAAGTGGCCTTCTCTGTGATGATCGGTTTGATTAATATACTCATGACTAACGGTTCAAAATTGATTCAAGTTCCGCAATTGCACCCTCTGAAATAATCAAATGATTTGCATTTGAAATTCCATAAGTATTTAATTCTGAGTTAGTTACAACTTTAGAATTTTTTAAATTACGAGAGGACAAATATACATTTTTATTCAAATCGCCCAAGACCAACATGCTTTTTTTATCTGAAAGACCAAGTGCAGCAAGCATTTTCAAGTAGTCCTTGGTATGTGGCTTGTCCATTTGAAAGTCTTCTAAAACGACAATGGCTTTTTGTTTAGCCTTGATACTCAAAGCTGATTTTCGAGCCAAACGCTTCACCTTTTTGTTGACTTTTTGGCTGTAGTCTCTTGGAGTGGGACCGAATACACGACCTCCTCCTTTAAACAATGGATTTTTTATACTCCCTGCTCGGGCAGTACCTGTTCCTTTTTGCTTTTTAATTTTACGAGTACTTCCCACGATTTCAGCGCGCTCTTTGGACTTGTGTGTTCCTTGACGTTTGTTTGCCAAATGAGATTTCACATCCAAATAAATTGCGTGATCGTTGGGTTCTATAGCGAAAACCGCAGCGTTAAGCTTTACTTTTCTTCCGGTTTCCTTTCCTTTTATGTTGAGTACGTTTAATTCCATTATTTCTGAACGATTACGTATGCATTTTTGTGCCCCGGAACGCATCCTTTAACTACAAGGAGGTTTTTTTCTGGCACTACTTTGACAACTTTCAAGTTGAGTACTTTCACTTTACTGTTTCCCATTTGACCTGCCATACGCATTCCTTTGAATACACGTGCAGGATAGGATGCAGCTCCAATGGAACCTGGCGCTCGAAGACGGTTGTGTTGTCCATGAGTTGCTTGTCCTACACCTCCAAACCCGTGGCGTTTTACCACACCTTGGAATCCTTTTCCTTTGGAAGTTCCAGAAACATCCACAAAGTCTCCCTCTGCAAAATGGTCCACAGTGATTGTATCACCTAAATTTAATTCTTGTTCAAAATTCTGGAATTCGACGAGCTTCTTTTTGGGCGATACGTTGGCTTTTTTGAAGTGTCCTGCTTCAGCCTTCACCACCTGTTTTTCTGCCTTGTCATCGAAACCCAGTTGAACAGCTTCATACCCGTCAACCGCTTTGGTTCTGACTTGGGTAACCATGCATGGCCCTAGCTCGAGTACAGTACAAGGGATGTTTTTCCCGTTGTCATCGTACAGGCTGGTCATACCGATTTTTTTTCCTATTAACCCAGACATTCTTATTTATTTAATTAGTTAATTTATTATTCGATTCAATTATACTTTGATCTCCACTTCGACACCGCTGGGCAATTCCAACTTCATCAATGCATCAATGGTTTTTGATGAAGAACTGTAGATATCCAACAAACGCTTGTAAGAGGATAACTTGAACTGCTCACGTGATTTTTTATTGACATGAGGAGATCGTAATACGGTGAAAATTTTCTTGTGTGTAGGCAATGGGATCGGACCCGTTACGACTGCACCTGTGTTTTTTACCGTTTTTACGATTTTATCAGCCGACTTGTCCACAAGGTTGTAGTCGTATGATTTTAATTTGATTCTAATTTTTTGACTCATGCGATTTGTCTTTAGTCTTTTTTACCGTTTACCTCTGCAATCACTCCTTCGGATATATTAGAAGGGGTTTCAGAATAATATGCAAATTCCATTGTAGAAGTAGCACGACCAGAAGAGAGGGTACGTAACGAGGTTACATATCCAAACATTTCAGAAAGCGGCACATCTGCTTTTACAACTTTAGAACCAGCACGATCGTCCATAGAGTTTACTTGTCCGCGGCGGCGGTTTAAGTCACCTACAATGTCTCCCATGTTTTCTTCAGGTGTCAGTACTTCCAGTTTCATGATTGGCTCCATAATGACGGGACGAGCTCCTTTGGCAGATTCTTTGAATCCTAATTTAGCAGCTAGTTCGAAAGATAAGGAATCCGAATCCACAGGGTGGAAAGATCCATCGTGAAGTGTAATCTTCATTGAATCCAGTTCGAAACCTGCAAGCGGACCATTATTCATGGCCTCTTTAAATCCTTTTTCTACTGAAGGAATGTATTCTTTTGGAATGTTTCCTCCTTTGATAAGGTTGAGAAATTCCAATCCAGGTTTTCCTTCCTCTCCGGGCTCGATAGTAAATACGATATCCGCAAATTTACCACGACCACCCGTTTGTTTTTTGTACACCTCACGGTGTTTGAATTGACCGGTAAGTGCTTCTTTGTATTCTACTTGAGGTTTCCCTTGGTTCACCTCCACTTTAAATTCGCGTCTTAAACGATCCACGATGATATCTAGGTGCAATTCTCCCATTCCTGAGATGATGGTTTGCCCTGAAGTTTCATCGGTTTTAACTTGGAAAGTAGGATCTTCTTCTGCTAGTTTTGCTAAGGCCATTCCGAGTTTATCCACATCGGCTTTGGTTTTAGGCTCCACTGCGATCCCGATCACAGGATCAGGGAAGTCCATACTTTCTAAAATGATGGGGGACTTTTCCGCAGACAGCGTGTCTCCCGTTTTGATATCTTTAAATCCTACTGCAGCTCCGATATCTCCCGCTTCGATAAAATCGATGGCGTTTTGTTTGTTGGAGTGCATTTGGTAGATTCTTGAAATCCGTTCTTTATTCCCAGAACGGTTGTTCAACACATAAGAACCTGCATCTAAGCGACCAGAATAGGCACGGAAGAAAGCCAAACGCCCTACGAAAGGATCGGTAGCAATCTTGAATGCTAAAGCAGAAAAAGGTTCACTTACTGATGGTTTACGTGAAACCTGTTCCTCGTTGTTTGGATTGGTACCTATAATAGCTTCTTTGTCTTCAGGAGAAGGCAAATAGCGGCATACCGCATCTAAAAGGAATTGGACACCTTTGTTTTTGAAGGAAGACCCGCAAACCATAGGAATGATACTCATGTCTTGGGTCGCAGCACGCAAAGCAGCGTGGATTTCGTCAGGACTAATACTATCGGGATCTTCGAAAAACTTTTCTAGAAGGTCTTCATCATATTCAGCAACAGCTTCGATGAGTTCAGCGCGGTACTTTTCTACATCGGCAAGCATATCCTCTGGGATAGGCACTTCATCAAAAGTAGAACCGAAGTTTTCCTCGTGCCATACGATGGCTTTGTTGGTTACTAAGTCGACAATTCCCTTAAAGTCTTCTTCCTCACCTATGTTCAATACGATAGGAACGGCATTAGATTTTAACATTTCACGAACCTGAGTACTTACATTTAAGAAGTTGGCTCCTTGACGGTCCATCTTGTTGACGAAGCCGATACGAGGTACGCGGTAGTTGTCCGCTAATCTCCAGTTCGTTTCAGATTGAGGTTCTACCCCATCCACGGCTGAAAATAAAAAAACCAATCCATCGAGTACACGAAGTGATCGGTTTACTTCCACGGTAAAGTCCACGTGGCCGGGAGTGTCAATGATGTTAAAGTGATAGGGTTTGGAATCGGCAGTGGGTTTTCCTTGGTCTTGAGGGAAGTTCCAGGTACAGGTAGTTGCTGCAGAAGTAATGGTAATTCCACGTTCCTGCTCCTGTTCCATCCAGTCCATGGTGGCAGCACCGTCGTGTACCTCACCTATTTTATGACTCACACCCGTATAAAAGAGAACACGTTCTGTGGTCGTGGTCTTTCCGGCGTCGATGTGTGCCGCAATTCCTATGTTTCTTGTGTATTTTAAATCTCTAGCCATGTTCTTGTAGAAATGCGTATTAATTAAAATCTAAAATGTGAAAATGCTTTGTTTGCTTCGGCCATCTTGTGGGTGTCTTGTCGTTTTTTAACAGCAGCACCTTCCTCTTTGGCAGCAGCTAGAACCTCATTGGCCAAACGAAGGGCCATGGATTTTTCGTTGCGCTTTCTAGAAAAACTGATGAGCCACTTCATGGCTAAAGACACTTTTCGGTCTGGACGAATCTGCATGGGTATTTGGAAGGTAGCACCTCCTACTCTACGACTGCGCACCTCTACGTGGGGCATGACGTTGGATAGGGCTTCTTTCCATACTTCTAAAGCAGATTTTTCTTCGTCTTGTTTGCGTTCTTCTACAATGTCAAGAGCGTCGTAAAAGATTTTAAATGAAACGGATTTTTTCCCGTCCCACATCAGCATGTTTACAAAACGTGTAACCAGTTGGTCATTAAATTTTGGATCGGGTAATAAGGGACGTTTTTTGGCTTGTTTTTTTCTCATGATTCCGTAGTAAAAGAGTTACCTATATTATTTTTTGGGTCTTTTGGCACCGTATTTTGAGCGTCTTTGTAAACGTCCTTCCACTCCGGCAGTATCCAACGCCCCACGAACAATGTGGTAGCGGACCCCCGGCAAATCTTTAACTCGTCCGCCTCGTACCAATACTATCGAGTGCTCTTGGAGGTTGTGTCCTTCTCCGGGTATGTACGCATTGACCTCCTTACCGTTGGTCAAACGAACCCGCGCTACTTTACGCATCGCAGAGTTTGGTTTTTTAGGCGTGGTGGTGTACACACGGGTACAGACACCTCGTCTTTGAGGACACGAATCCAAAGCAGCCGATTTACTCTTCTTGGTAATGCTGACTCTTCCTTTTCGTACTAATTGTGCAATAGTTGGCATATATATTATCTAATTCCCCATTTTTATGGGCGTGCAAATGTAGAATATTTTTTTCGTGTTTCAAACCCTTCAATTGTAAAATTTTAACTTTTATTTAAAAAAAAATGCAGGGGTGAAAAAGGATCTCCAAAACTTGACAAAAAAACGACAATTGGACCTCTTTACTTTTTCGTAAAATCAAAAAATTAATTTAGTAAATAATTTTAAGACAAATCAATTCCAAATACTTTTAAAATCGCTATTTCCACCCAACTTTAAGAAAGCTTACCCTTTTTCTTTAACAAGATTTTAAGACTTTCCCCAACAGTTTAACCAAATCAATCTTTTACATGAAAAAACGCTGCTTGTTTTTATCCCTTTTGGGGATTTTAATGGTGCAAGTCGGATTTGCACAGCAAAAAACAATCACAGGAATCATTACCGACGAAACGGGACTTCCTTTACCAGGAGCTACCGTAGTAATTGAAAATACTACTCGAGGAGTTTCTACCGATTTTGATGGAAATTTTTCTATTGACGCCTCTGCAGGAGAAGTATTGGTAGCCAGCTTTGTGGGTTATACCGATCAACGTATTACTATTGGCGCTGAAGATGCTTATAATTTAAGTTTGCAGCCTGGAAATGAACTTGAGGAGGTAATTGTTACCTCGCTCGGTATCAAACGAGAAAAACAAGCGCTTGGTTACGCTGTTTCGGAAGTAGATTCCGGAGCTTTGGAGCAGCGTGCAGAAGGAGATATAGGAAGGGTGTTAGCTGGTAAAGCTTCAGGAGTCCAAATCACAAACCAAAGTGGTATTTCAGGTTCAGGAACCAGTATCGTGATACGAGGATTCAATACCTTTAGTCAAGGAAACCAACCCCTTTTTATTGTGGATGGAATTCCTTTTAGTAGTGAGACCAATGCAGTAGGTAGACAAGGAGACCGAAATGATTTTGTAAATAGTAATAATGGGTCTTCTCGTTTTTTGGATATTGACCCTAATAATATTGAGAGTGTAAATGTTCTTAAAGGATTAGCTGCAGCAACCCTTTATGGAACACAGGGACGAAACGGTGTAATTTTAATTACAACAAAATCTGGTGCTACTGGCGCTGAAGGCCCGCCGAAAAATGAAATCAGTATTAATAGTTCTTATTTTAATGTAGAACTTGCCTCAAAACCTGATTACCAAAACCAGTATGGTAATGGGTTTGATCAATCTTTTGGCTGGTTCTTTTCTAACTGGGGACCTAGTTTTGATGAAGGGGGACCAGCTGGGTGGGCAGGACAATCCTCTATAAATGGAACCCTGTCTGGAAGTCCTGGATTTTTAAGACACCCCTTTACAACTGCAAGTTCTGCAACAGGTATACCTGCTATTTTGGACGCCATAGGGATTGCTCCAGATGCACTATACGAATGGAAACCTTATGACAGTGTAGGACAGTTTTTTAGATCTGGTCATGCTTTTAGTAATAACATTAACATTAGAGGGGCTAATCAAGATGGAAGTCTTTCTTATAATGTCAATTATGGTAATCTTGAAGATGAAGGGTTTACCCGAGCCAACACCCTAAGGAGAAATACATTAAGTTTTGGAGGGACTGCACGGTTACGCAATAACTTTTCTATTAACGGTACTTTAAACTTCGCACAAACCAACTTTAAATCTCCACCAGTAGCGGCAGGTTATGGAAGTAATGTAAGTGGAGAAAGTGCTTCGGTGTTTGCAAATGTCTTTTACACCCCTAGAAGTGTGGACTTGTTTGGATTACCTTATCAAAATCCTGTTAATGGAGAATCTATTTATTACAGGCAGAATAACAGCATTCAACACCCCTTGTGGACGGTAAATAATTCTGGAAATAGACAATTAACGAACCGAATTTTCGGAGGGGCTTCTGTATCTTATGGAATTAATGACAACCTGAACCTTTCCTATCGTTATGGAGTTGATGTATATTCTGAAAATAACACCAACTATTCCAACAAAGGAGGTAAAACAGGAAGTCTTGTTAATAGAAATGGAATTTATGAGACTTGGAATAACACAAAATCAATATATGATCACAACTTTACTTTGAGTGGAGATTATTCTTTTGATGAGTTTGGATTGACATTTAACTTAGGAGCTACCTCACGAAGTGATGTTTACGACCGTAACGGAACACGCAGTACAGGACAGCAAGTTTTCAATGTGTTGCGTCATTTTAATTTTGCACTGCAAGACGAAATTCAGGATTTCACCAAAAGAAATATTATTGGTGTTTATGGACAAGCTGACATTGACTATCAACGCTATTTATATTTAACACTCGCAGCTAGAAAGGATTGGGTGTCCAATCTAGCAGAAGCAAATAGATCTATTGTCTATCCCTCTGCTAGTATCTCGTTTCTACCTACCACTGCATTTGAAAATTTCAGAAATGAGTGGGTAAATTTTTTAAAAGTAAGGGCAGGGTATGGTACTTCAGCTAACTTTCCAACTCGTTATCCCATCGCTGCCACCCTTAACCTTGGTACCCAATCCTTTATTAACGGAAGTAATACAATCATTAAAAACACCTCAGGTACCCGTTTAGGAAATCCAAATCTAAGACCCGAAAGAATTGATGAAATTGAGCTCGGTATTGAAGGTCGTTTTTGGGACAATCGAATTAGTTTAGATCTTTCTGTTTACAATAAGATTACTCGAGACTTAATTATTGACCGTCCTTTGGACCCAGCAACTGGGTATACCACCACTCAAACGAATATTGGGAAAATTGAGAACAAAGGAATTGAATTAGACCTCGGATTTAACTGGTTAAGCCAATCAGATGGTGTTCAATGGAATACGGATGTAAATTGGTCAACAAATGATGCTATCGTCATTGACCTTGGACAAGACACAGACAGGATTATTTATTCAGGATTTTCAAATCTAGGAAATGCGGCAATACCTGGTGAATCCCTTGGAACGATAATGGGGTCCTCCATTACTCGGGATTCTGAAATTGTTGATTTTAAGTGGCAACCTGGAAATTACGTAATAAACAATCAAGGTAGTTTTGATGAAACAAATGATCCGACTATCATCGGAGATGCAAATCCAGATTGGTTACTCAATATAAGTAATCGTATCTCATACAAAAATTTTAGTTTTAGCTTTTTAATCAATCACGTTCATGGAGGGGATATACTCTCTTACACGGTTGCTACTCTTCTGGGAAGGGGACTCACAACAGATACTTTGGATCGTGAGTTGAGCTTTATCTTACCAGGAGTACAATCAGATGGTACGCCCAACACCAAACAAATCAATAATTCCACTTATTTCTTTAGCAATGTTCTCTATGGACCAGATGAAAACTTGATTTATGATGGTAGTGTTTGGCGCTTGGGTGAGATTTCTCTTAGCTATAATCTACCTGAAAGTATTTTGGATCAAACCCCTTTTGGAAATATCTCCTTTAGCCTTTCCGGTTTTAACCTTTGGTACGATGCATATAACACACCTGATGGTACTAATTTTGACCCAAATATTGCTGGAACAGGAGTTGGTAATGGACGTGGCTTCGACTATCTGAACGGACCCAGTTCAAAACGCTACGGAGCAAGTGTGAAATTGACCTTTTAATGAACTTAATATAGATGAACATGAAAAAAATAACAAGATTATTTGGCCTTAGCCTTACTTTCTTTTTTCTATTGGGAGCTTGTGAAACCTTAGAACTAGATTTAACAGAAAATCCCAATGCGCTTAGCCCCTCTCAAGCCGATGCTACATTCTTTCTAAATGCAATTCAGGTAGATTTTGCATATTGGGTGCATTACATAGGTGATCGAGGTGGTGAATTGACCCGAATCAATTATATGAACGGAAGAACTTATAGAAATGTTTATGACCCAAGCGACTGGGATCATATATGGAGAACAGCTTACAGAACCATTTTTGAAGACATTCGTCTAATGAATAATTTGGCATCAGAATCTGGACTAACTTATCATATAGGAATGGGGAAAGTTATTCAAGCCTACATGCTGTTGACCTTGGTAGATTTCTTTGGAGATGTCCCTTATTCTGAAGCACTTCAAGGTGCTGAAGGAAATTTAAACCCTGTAGCAGATTCTGGATCTACAGTCTACCAAGCAGCAATTGACTTACTTAACAGTGCTATTACAGATTTTAATTCTGGCGGGCCCGTTCCCAATGATTTTTATTATGGTGGGAATGGAAGTAAATGGATAAAAGCTGCAAACAGCATCAAAAAGAAAGCACTTTTAAATCTAGGAGACTTTTCAGGGTACAATGCAATTACAGACTATATCTCTGATCCCGCGGATGACTTCCAATTTTCATGGGGATCAAATCCAGCGACACCCGATACTAGACATCCATGGTATGGATGGGGCCGAGGTGGTGGAACAGAATATAATAGTGGCGGCGCCAATTACTCATCTACGGGAGGGGGAGAATATATGTCCAACTGGTTGATGTTTAAAATGCTTAATGGTTACGGTGCTATTAAAGATCCTAGAATGGTTTATTACTTCTACCGTCAGGTGGATGCGACCCCCGGTTTTGATAGTGCAGCCAACGAAGAAGTATTGGAATGCGGATTGCCAGGATATTTTGTGCCACAACAATTGCGGAATGATGATACACCATTTTGTGCGCCCACCAACAGCGTCAGTGAAGCTGCTAACGGATATTGGGGAAGAGACCACGGTAATGACAATGGAATTCCACCAGATGGATTCCTGAGAACTTTAAGAGGTGTTTACCCAGCTGGAGGAACTTTTGATGACGAAAGCTATGAAGGCCAAGTAGATGGAGATGGTTTAGGTGGAGCTGGAATTACTCCCATCATGTTATCCTCTTGGATGCATTTTATGAACGCAGAAGTTGAAGTTAATACTGGAGGCAATGCAAAAGCCGAAACTCTTGCAGGATTAACTGATGCTCTCAATAAAACAGATGACCTAGGAGGTCCAGATCTTGACCCAGCAGACATAGAATCTTATATTAATGCTTTTTCTTCTGAATGGGATGCGCAAACTTCTCAAGAAGACCGACTCGACCTATGGGCTACAGAATTCTTTATCGCTTTGACTGGTAACGGAATCGATGCCTACAACTCTTATAGGAGAAACGGTTACCCCAGAGATTTACAACCTAACATTGAACCAGATCCAGGTAGTTTTCCTGTCTCAATGTTCTATCCTTCAAACTATACCTCTAACAACTCCAATGCAACTCAAAAATCAGATTTATCTGTTCGGGTTTTTTGGAATAGTAATGGGGCAACAAACCTTAAATAATTAAAAATGAGAAACAAACTTTTTTATTTAGCACTTTTTGTGGGTGTACTATCCTGCCAAAAGCCAGACAATGTTATTAACGACATATTGGAAAGTGTTGAACAGGGAGCTGTACTTCGAACCATATCCGCCTCTGGAGAATATAATTTTTATGCTCCAAGTGAATCAGTTTTTAATCTTACCATTGAAGAACACGACGTTGAAAATGGAGCTCTTATGCAAAATGTAGAAGTATTCTTATCTCATAATAACGGATCAGAAATACTTCATAAGACCATCCAACCAAATGAATTTACAACCGGACCCAAAGGACTTCCTCGGACAGACTTCAGTGTCAGCTTAGGAGAGGCTACTAATGCTCTTGGTCTTTCAAGTTCTCAATACACAGGAGGGGATCAAATTACCATTCGGTTAAAACTCAACCTTACCGATGGTAGAAGTTTTAGTTCTGGTGATGTCACTGGCTCTTTAACAGGTTCATATTTTGCTTCTCCTTATGAATACAATCAGGTGATTAAATGTATCCCACTGCAAGCTGTTCCGGGCATCTATACCTTTGAGCTAGCAGATTCTTATGGTGATGGATGGCAAGGAAGCCATGTAAAAGTCACGGTTGACGGGACAACTACGTATTATGGAATTCCCAGCCCATACGGTTCTGATGCTGATCGAAATGCTTTGCTTGAGCCTTATTCAGGTACTAATTCTGGCGGTGAAGCTACATTAACCATTCCTGCCACTGCTCAAACAATGTCTTTTGAGTGGGTTAGCGGTGATTATCCCTCAGAGTGTAGTTACACAATCAATTATACGAAACTAGATGGTACATCTGAACAAACTGCAATTAGCGAAAGTAATCCTTCTGTCGGTGAAAAAGTTCTAAGTATTTGTCAATAGAATTATATGCTTAAAAAACCAGCCGCCTATTTAGAGATTCAAAATTACTAATTAGGCGGTTTTTATTTAACCCAAAAAACATATAATGTATCGTAATCTACTCCCTCTTATCATTCTTTTTTCCTCTGGAACTCTTATTGCCCAACTTATCAGGAATGATAGTAGAATTAATGACGCTTTTACAGATTTAACGAATCGTGTTAAACCTACAAGTGCTACTATTGCAAATTTTAATGGTGACCCCTATTTAGATTCCAAATTTTACGAATCTACAGTAGTTTATTTCGGGAAAACTTTGAAAGAAAAAATATTTTTACGCTACAATGCTTTTAGTGATGAAATGGAAATGAGTGAAAAAGCTAACACTCAAAAAACAGAGCAAGCATTGATAAAGAATAGTAAAATTTCTTGTATTATTAACAAGCAAGTTTATAAATATCTACCTTTAAAAAATGGCAACGAGTTTTTAGGAAGAGCTGGATATGTTCAAGAGATTCATAAAGGAAATCAATACAGTCTATATCTAAGAAAACGTAAGGTTTTTAGAGAAGGTAAAAAAGCGCGTACTTCTTTGGAACGCTCATTTCCTCCCAGATTTATAGATGAAACAGAATGGTATCTTCAAAAGGGTGAAGGAGCACTCGAGTTTTTTAAACCGACTAAGAAGTATTTAAAATTTCATTTTAAAACTAATCAAAAAAGACTTGAGTCTTTTTTAAAAAATAATAAAGGGGATTTAAAAAACATTGAAACAATTAAGGGCTTAGTATCTTTTATGGATTCTAAAAATTAATCTTGTGTTATTTTAATAGCTATTTATTAGGATATACATACCCCCTCCAAACATTTTTTTCTACTCGGTATTTCCAAACTACTTCACCCTCGGGGGTCACTTCCCAATAACCAAAATCTCCTTCACAAATCAAGGTGTTTCCATTGGGCAAGCGAAAGCTTCCTGATATTCTTCCAAAAAACAAGTCGGGATTTGTAAAGCTCCAGACCACTTCGGGAGTACGCCAGTTGGTAGGAACGGATTCAAACTGCTGGGGCAATTCAAATTCGTAAACCACAGATTGTTCCTCTTTGGAACCGTTCATATAAATTAAAAAATTCCCTTTAGTTTCGGGATCGTGTTCCACCAGAGTTGGATGGTGGTTGTTATAAAACAGGCGCAAGCCTGAACCTTGATAAGCTTCTGGATTTCCAAAACGAAAAACCAAATCCCCCTGCGGCCCTGTAGAGGTTTCCGTATCATACTGATGGGGTACTACCCAAACCTCACTATAAAAATTCACACTTACGAAAATTACATCTCGCTCAGGATCATAATACAACCCATTGGCATGCATGAGATCTCCGTTTTCATTTTCATGATAGTTAAGGTTTATTTTTTCGGGATGCTCTGCTACTACACCAAAATTTGAAGCCGTGGAATCCTCCTCTTGGATAAGATGCTCTACACTGCGCCATTGCCAAACTACTTCTTTGGTATCAGGATTCCATTCAACTAACTTTTCCAAATAGATGGGACCCACTCCTTTAAAACCTATAGCCTTGGCCTCAATTTCAGTAAAAGCTTCCCAAACAAGTAGTAGCATATTTCCATTGGGAAGCACTTCAAAATCGTGATGTAAAAGTTCAGTTTTGCTATTCACTTCATAGTCCCAAACTAAAACACCTTCGAGATCAAACTTTTTAAGAATGCCCCCGTAACCACCAAAAGAAAAGGAAACTTCATCAGGTTTAAAAAGTCCCAACAGGCTTCCGTCGGATAACATTTCCAGATCATTTCCCAATTTTGAATCAAAATTCCAAGTTTGAAGACGTTCCCCCGTTTTTGCGGTTAAGTAAGCTGTTGTTCCGCCATTCTCAATCATAAAAACGGGATGGGGATCTATTTTTTTGGGATCGTACTGTATAACTTCATCGGTAATCTCTGGGAGAGGAAGAAAAAGTGCGGTGAGCATTAAATCATGAGTCACTACCCATTCATATTGAGCACTTTCCACCGTTTCTCCAAATCCGATCCAACGATCAAAATAATAACCTGGGGCGGGCGTGGCTTCAAAAAAAATAAGGGCATTCCTGTCATAGGAATCGCTCTCAGGAGCCACAGTCCCTTGTCCCTCTACTGAAAGGGATATTGTAAAAGAAAGCAGATCTTCTTCAGAAGAAGAATCTGTAGAACAGCCTAAAAAAAGGATTAAGCTATAAGATAGCAGGTTCAATATAAAATAAAAACGATAAGCTTGGGGTACGGATGTCATAGAGTTACTTTTATAAATTAAAAAAAGTGTTTGGAACTATTCAATTCGAATTAATTTCAATTTATAACTTTTTCTCAAAAAGAATTAAAGTATTTTTGATAAATGGATACAATAACCATTTTTGGAATACGCGCCATTTTAGAGGCCATACAAAGTGAAAAGCCCATTGATAAAGTTTGGCTGTTAAAAGGATCACAGAGTCCACTTTTTGAACAACTATTACACACCCTTCGTACAAAGAACATTGCTTTCAGTTTTGTCCCTGTAGAACGTCTGGAACGTTTTTCTTCAAAAAATCATCAGGGAGCCGTAGCCCGGATCGCCGCATTGGCAACCCAAGAAATGGAACCACTTATTGAAACCATTTTAAACCAAAAAGAAAACCCTCTTTTTGTGCTTTTGGACGGTATTACCGACACGCGCAACTTCGGAGCCATTTTACGTTCGGCCGCCGCAGTGGGAGTGGATGCCATTTTTATTCCCAGTAGTGGTAGTGCCCCATTAAATGGAGATGTAGTCAAAACCTCAGCAGGAGGTGCCTTCCAAGTTCCAATTTCTAAAGTCCAACACCTCAAGGATGTGGTATATCATTTAAAAGCCCACGACATCCCCACCCTTGCCCTTACCGAAAAAGCATCGGAAACGGTATATCAAAAAAACCTAAAAGGTCCTTTAGCGGTAGTTTTTGGATCGGAAGATGTAGGGATTTCTTCAGGGCTTTTAAAAGTCCTGGACGACCAAGCCAAACTCCCCATGCAAAACAATATAGACTCGCTGAATGTTTCTGTTGCCTGTGGTGTTCTTTTTTACGAAATCATAAGACAGCGCAGCTAGTTCAAAAAAGAGCTATCTTTAGGGTATGAACACTCCCCTGGCAGAACGAATGCGCCCCAAAACCCTCGCCGATTATTACGGTCAAGAGCACCTTGTGGGGCCTCAAGGAAGCCTAACCCAAATGATTAAAAATGGAGTCTTTCCCTCCCTGATTTTTTGGGGGCCTCCAGGAACAGGAAAAACAACACTTGCGCAACTCCTCGCTTTAGAAAAGGAACGGCCTTTTTATCAACTTTCTGCCATCAATGCGGGAGTTAAAGAAATACGAGAAATCATTCAAAAAGCCGAGAATTCGGGAGGCTTATTTAGCGGTAAAAGTCCCATCCTTTTTATCGATGAAATTCACCGTTTCAGCAAATCTCAACAAGACTCCCTACTCAACGCAGTGGAAAAAGGAATCGTAACGCTAATTGGGGCCACCACAGAAAACCCCAGCTTTGAAGTCATCAACGCTTTGCTCTCCCGTTGCCAAGTCTATACCCTAAACGCACTGGCAAAACAAGACCTTGAAAAAATTTTAAAACACGCTTTAAATAAAGACACGCTGCTAAAAGGCTATGACTTGAAGATCATTGAAACAGCTGCCTTACTCGAGCTTTCAGGGGGAGACGCCCGAAAATTACTTTCTCTTTTGGAGTTGGTCCTCCAAGCACAGAAAACAAAAACGATTGAACTCAACAATGCTCTTGTTTTTGAAACCGTACAAACCCACACGGTTCTTTTCGACAAAAATGGAGATTTTCATTACGACATTGTCTCTGCCTTTATCAAATCCATACGGGGTAGTGACCCCAACGCGGCAGTTTATTGGCTCGCCCGAATGATCGAAGCTGGAGAAGACATCAAATTCATCGCCCGTAGAATGCTCATTCTCGCAGCGGAAGACATTGGAATTGCCAATCCAACGGCACTGGTCTTAGCAAACAGCACCTTCCAGGCTGTGGCTACCATAGGCTATCCGGAAGGGAGAATTCTACTTAGTGAATGTGCCATCTATTTAGCCACTTCTCCCAAAAGCAACGCCGCTTACAAGGCCATCGATACCGCTTTAGAAAAAGTGAAAGCTACAGGAAATCTTCAAGTTCCCCTACCTCTGAGAAATGCCCCAACCCAACTGATGAAAGAAATGGGCTACGGAACGGGCTATAAATATGCCCACGAGTATGAAAATCAGTTTGCAGAACAAGAGTTTTTACCCGAAGAATTAAAAGGAACAAAATTGTATGAGCCGGGAGAAAATCCAAAGGAAAAAAACATCCGAGATTTTTTAAAAGTCCGTTGGAAGGACAAGTACGGCTACTAATTTCTTTTCCAAAAGAAGGGAGTAAATAAAATCAAAACAGTAAAAAGCTCCAGTCGCCCAAGAAGCATTAAAAAGCTGGCCCACCATTGCCCGAAATTAGGCAATGCAGCATAGGTATTACTGGGTCCAAATTCTCCAAGGGCAGGACCCACATTTCCCAAAGTTGATGCTGCTATACCAATTGAAGATTCAAAATCGAATCCCATCAGGCTAAACCCCAGAGCTCCTATTATAAAACTTAACATATACAAAATGAAAAAACCCAATATATTGTAAGAAATAGAGTCGCTTACTGTTCTTTCATTATAGCGGGCTTGAATAATTGCATTGGGATGTAAAGCGCGTTTAAACTCCAAAAGCCCACTTTTAATCATCAGCAGGTGTCGGACCACTTTGACTCCTCCCGAAGTAGAGCCCGACGACCCCCCCAAAAACATAAGTCCAAAGAAAACAACCGTTACAAAGGGAACCCAGTGGGTATAGTCTGCGGTAATAAAACCTGTGGTCGTAATAATCGATACGACTTGGAAAACTGCTGCACGTACCGTAGGTTCTATGCCATCAAAGGAAAAAGAAGGATGTAGATACGAGTTCAACAGAAGAACAACACCTACTAAAACAGAAAAGAAAAGTAAAAATTGGAGATAAAGCCGGAATTCTTCATCGAGGATGATTTTTTTGAATTTTCGGGTAAAGGCAAAATAGCTCAATACAAAATTGGCCCCCGCCAAAAACATAAAAAAGAGAATGATGTATTGAATCAGGGGTTGGTCATTCCAAAAGGCAATGCTGTCGTTTTTTGTGGAAAATCCCCCTGTAGAAACGGTACTCATCGCATGATTAATCGCATCAAAGAAAGACATCCCAGCCACATAAAGCAAAAGGGTTTCGATAAACGTATAAGCTACATAAATAAGCCACAAACGTTTTGCTGTATCCGTAATTCTGGGATGCAATTTGTCTCCTGCAGGTCCAGGAGCTTCAGCAGAAAAAAGTTGAATTCCCCCAATCCCTAAAAAAGGTAAAATCGCTATAGCCAAGACAATGATTCCCATCCCACCGATCCAATGCGTCGTACTGCGCCAAAATAAAATTCCTTTGGGCAAAGCCTCTATATCATTTACTATTGTGGCTCCCGTGGTAGTATAGCCCGACATGGTTTCAAAAAAACTAGCTGTAAAATCGAGAATAGCACCCGAAAAAAGATACGGAGTTGTTCCTGAAAGTGCCATCAAAATCCAGCCCAGACTCACAATCAAATAACCTTCCCGCTTTTGGATTTGTTTATCGTATTGTCTTCCGAAAAGCATCAACAATGCACCAAAGGACAATACCACAAACGAAGCTAGCGTAATCTCAAAGGTGACCCCATCTTTATACAAAAAACTAATCAAAGCCGAAAAGAGCATCAACCCTCCGTTGAAGAGTAATAAAACCCCCATCAAAAAGACTACAATTTTATAATTAAATGAATGCATAGTGTTTATAAAAACAATCGCTCAATCCGCTTTAACGATCGAGGCAAACAGCAGACTACAATTCGATCTCCTGGAAGAATCGTATAATCTCCTAAAGCGATGACTCCCCTACCCTCTTTGATCACCCCACCAATTATGGCGGTTCTAGGAAAATCAATGTCTTTAATTTTGTAATTCGCTACTTTAGAATTGGCATTGACTACAAACTCTAAAATTTCAACATTGAGGTTGTTCAGGGTTGTCATGTCCACCACTTCTCCTTTTCGGACATAGCGAAAGATCGTATTTGCAGTCAATAGTTTTTTGTTGATCAACGTATCGATTCCAATGGAGTGCGAGAGTTGAAAATAATCCATATTCTCAACCAGAGCAATGGTTTTTTTGACTTTCTTGGAGTGTGCCATCAAACAACTCATAATGTTAGTCTCCGAGTTTTCTGTCACCGAAATAAAGGCATCCATACCCGTAAGATTTTCTTCATCTAGCAATTCGGCATTTCTACCATCTCCGTGAATCACCAAAGTATTGGGAAGTAAATCCGCAATCTCAAAAGCTTTTTTCTTATTTTTTTCAACGAGGGTTACATTAAATTTTTTCTCGCACAGCTCACGAGCGGTGTTGTACCCAATACGACCTCCTCCTAAGATCATCACATTTTTGATGGAGGCCTTGGTTTTACCAGTCAATTTATACAACTCCTCTACACCCTCTTTCAGGGTGATGAAAAAAACCGTATCGCCCTCTTCAAAACACGTATCACCACGGGGAACCAGTGTAATCTGAGTACCTTTCCTTTGCACGGCGACGGGCATAAAATGGACGTCAGGAAAAATAGAAGCTGCTTCTTTTACAGACTTACCCACAAAGGGAACATCTTCTTCCAAACGAGTACCTATTAAGGTCAAAGCCCCTCCCTCAAACTCGTAACTGTTGGAAAAAGCCGACTGATCCAACAATTGCTGAATTTCCTCAGCAGCCAACTCTTCAGGAGATATCACCTCGTCTACGCCAATACTTTGAAAGCTAATCGAGTCTTGTGCTTTGATCAGTTCTATATTAGATATACGCGCTATGGTCCGTTTACTTCCTAATTGTTTCGCTAGGGCACAAATCGTGATATTAAGGGACTCCTCGGCAGTGACCGCAATAAATAGATCAGAACTGGCCACCTGAGCTTCTTCCATTAGGCTCAAGGACATTGCATCGCCCCGAATCGCTCGAATATCGAGATGGGATTCAGCGTAATTGAGCCGGTCTTTATCGGTATCTATTAAGGTAATGTCAAGCGACTCATAGGAAAGGAGCTTCGCTAAGTGGAATCCGACCTCTCCCCCTCCTGCAATAATTATCTTCATCTGTTACGAGTTACTTTTAAACCGTTAAGATGGAATGCAGGACTTGTCATTTCGTTTGTTAACGCCTTGCTTATCATGACTGATTTCATAAAAGAAATTGAAATACATTACAAATATACGAATATTCATCATCGAGATCTAAAAACAAGAATAAGATGCCCTTCAAATCATTATCTTTGGTGCCGCTATGAAACAATCTGTAAAACCTAACCAAAACAATCCTGAAACTAAAAAAAAGCAGGTAACCCAGATGTTTAACGGGATTTCAAGAAGTTACGACCTCTTAAATCGAGTCATTACATTGGGAGTGGATGTGATCTGGAGAAAACGTGTGGTGCGTTTGATCCAAAAAAACAAACACCAGGTGCTCTTAGACATCGCCACTGGAACGGGAGATTTAGTTCTAGCTCTTTCCAAATTGAAAACCAAAAAAATCATTGGTTTGGACATTTCACCAGGAATGTTGGAGATTGGCAAACAAAAGGTAAAAGCACAGGGTCTGGACCAGCGAATCGAAATGCAGCTCGGAGATTCGGAAGCCTTATCTTTTGAAAACGACACCTTTGATGGAGTCACCATTGCTTTTGGTGTACGAAATTTTGAGCACCTGGATCTCGGCCTTCAAGAAATACGAAGGGTTCTCAAACCCCAAGGGGCCTTGGTGATTCTGGAAACAGCGGTCCCTCAAAATCCAATCCTAAAATCTTTATATTCTTTATACACCCAAAAAGTGATGCCTTTTATCGGAAAGCTTTTTTCTAAAAATAGAACTGCCTATCAATATTTATCGGACTCTGCAGCGGCTTTCCCCTGTGGTAAAGCATTCAACAATATTTTAAAGAAAAATGGGTTTATAGCAGTGGAAGATTTCCCACAAACCTTAGGGGTGGCTTCTATCTATTTTGCGAAGAAACCGTAGCTTTTTTAGTGTAATCGTTTGCCTTGTTTTTTGTTTGTCAATAAACAAAATAAAGGCTCAATACCCTGTGGTCAAGGAACGGATTATGAATCTTCCCAATTTTGACAAAAGACCCGTACACTATGGTTATTTCCTGGGAACCAATCAATACGATTTTAAATTTGAATACATCACAAATTATTATAAAGAACTGATGTACAAAGACATTGAGGTCATTCAAAAAAATGGTTTTAATGTAGGTCTTATCGGAGATTTGCGAATCAATACGTACTTCAATTTGCGGTTTGAGCCCGGACTTTATTACAATCAGAGAGAATTGGTTTATCCAGAATTTCCAGAGTTTACTAGGGAATCAGATCGTTTTCGAGAAGTCAAATCAACCTATATCCACCTTCCGCTTTACATAAAGATAAATACCAAGAGAATCAATAACTTCCGTCCTTTTCTTTTAGCTGGAATTTCTACTGATTTTAATCTTTCCAGCAATGAAAAAAATTCGGATGACAACGCAAGTAATGTCTTCAGAACTACGTCCCAAAATTTGAACTACGAGTTGGGGCTAGGCTTTGAATTTTATTTGTATTACTTTAAATTTTCCCCGTCACTACGCAGTATTTTTTCGTTTCAGAACGAATTGATTCCCGATGCATCCCCAGACAGTCCATGGACCGGGAATATTGTAAATATGTTTAGCCGAGGCATCTCGCTAATCATCACCTTTGAATGATTGTACTCCTCTAAAAATTTCACTTAAAAAGATAGCTGTTGCCGTGGCGACATTTAAACTCTCAGCACCCTGACCGGAGTGTAAGTTAGGTATTGCTATTTTGGCCTCTAGTAGTCCATTTACAGCCTCTGAAAGACCATGCGATTCGCTTCCGAAGACATAAGTTGCTGCTTTAGGGAGTTGGGTCTGATACAAGGATTTCCCTGTGCCATCAGCGCCAAATATAGGTTTTTCTAAAGCTGTGAGACAGAATGCGAGATTCGCTTCATAACGACAAGAAACCCGTGCAATAGAACCCATGGAAGCCTGTACCACTTTAGGATTGAAACAATCTACGGTTTCTGCACTACAAATCAATTCATCCACTCCAAACCAATCACAAAGGCGGAGGATGGTTCCTAAATTTCCAGGATCTCCTACTCCGTCCACAGCCAGGGTAATGGGTGAAGGTGGAACAATAGGAGGTTCAGGAATCTCAAAAACACCCAAAAGGGGACTCGGAGTTTTAAAATGAGTAATCTGCTTCATGGTTTTCAAATCCACGGGAATGGCTTGGGGATGAAAGTGGTCTTTCTGGGAAAATAAAGAACTACATTTCCAATTTGAGGCGAGCAATTCTTCTACAACTTTAGTCCCCTCAGCGACAAAAAGACCAAACTTCTGTCGGTACTTTTTTTGTTTTAATTGGAGGATTTGTTTCTGTTGACTCTTACTGACCATAAAAATGACTTATTTTTGAAGCTATAAACAAGTTTCGTGTATCGCCTCCTTACAAAATTAATCATTCTCCTTGTCATCAGCCTAATTTTGGGTGCTTGTTCTGGTACACGTGTATTTAAAAATCAAAGCCCTACTATCGAACGCAACGAAGTCTATGAAGCTGCGCGTTTGTCAAAAAATAATCCAGTAAATTTTATTATCACCACTCCTTCAAATAAAAAGTTTCTTGGAATTCCCATAGGGAAAATTCTTTATGAAACAGCACACCCAGATCCCAAAGGCCAGTTTGAAATGTGGCTCAAGAAAAAGAAAAACAGACAAAAGCGTTTGGAAAAGTGGATTTCACAAAAACAAATTGATGCTTTGAGCACGTACGGAGAAAAATTTAATGCATGGCTAAAAAAAACAGGAGAACCTCCAGCAGTTTTGGACAGTACGGCAGTCGAAGTTTCCAAAAAAAGAATCGTTCAATACTATAAAAATTTGGGATATTACGATGTTGAAGTCAGTAGTAATACCGAGGAAATCGAAAGCCAAAAGCTCGTTTTAAAATACCAAATCCAGCCGAACAAAAAATACCTTATTGATTCGATCACCGCTGCAATAGAATCCTCCCAACTTGAACGCTTGTATGTAGAAAATCGAGAAGATCAAATCATTCAAGAAGGCGCCCCTTTTGAAATCAACAAATTTGAAGAGGAAAGAGAACGCTTGTTTTTACTTTTTAGAAACAATGGGATTTATAATTTTCAACAAAACAGTATCCAGTTTACCGCAGCCATAGACAGTACGGGAAAAGATTTAAAGATTCCCGTTACCATTAGAATCGAAGACATCCAACAACGGATCAATGATACACTTGTAAAAATTCCCTATACCCAGTTCAAAATCAAGGATATTGACGTATATATTGACAATTTGGATTCTGAAACTAGCCTTTCTCAATTTACCGATTCATTGGCTTTTAAAGACATCACACTTTTCAGTAAAGGGGCTCTAAAATATCGTCCCAAGGCGATCCACTCTGGGATTTCAATTCAACTTGAGGATTTGTACAGTGATGAAGACCGGAATTTAACCTACCGTTATTTTACCAATCTGAAAAATTTTAAATATCCCAGTATCAATTACACACCTATAACTGGAGAAAAAGAGGCATTGAAGGCCACCATTTTATTGACTCCAAGGGAACGATTTTCATTGGGATTTGATCTGGATTTATCGCATTCGAATATTCAAGATTTTGGTATTGGTTTGGGTGGAGGTTTGGGAATACGAAATGTATTCCGAGGGGCAGAGCTTTTGGAAATAAATCTAAAAAATACCCTGGGAGCCTCTCGAGACATTGCCCAGAGTGGGGATCAATTTTTTAATCTTTTTGAACTTGGAGCAGATGTTAAATTAAGTGTTCCCCGACTGCTTATCCCTTTTAGTAAAAAAGACTGGATACCTCCCACCATGGCACCAAAAACTGAGCTCATATTGGGAACCAGTCTTCAAGAAAACATTGGTTTGGACAAGCAGTTTTTTAAAGGGACCTATCAGTTTGATTGGCAACCCACAGAGAGAAAGAGAATACAGTTCAAATGGATCGATCTCGAATTTGTAAACAACAGAAATCTATCCAACTACTTTAATGTTTATCGAAATTCCTACGACCGCTTAAATCGAATTGCACTAGACTTCAATACAGATCCAAACAGCTTAGATTCTTCAGGAAATTTGGTAATTCCAGAGGGGACAAACCAATTTATTGCCGCTGTACTCAATAATGAAACACCTCTAGACATAGAAGATGAAGCTTTTAAAACGGTAAATACCGTCAAAGAACGCCTAGACCGACTTACGGCAAACAACCTAATCTTAGGATCCTCGTTTAGTATAAACTTCAATAGTCAAGAAAGTATTTTTGACAACACCTTTTATCAACTGCGATGGAAATTGGACTGGGTAGGTACCCTTTTAAACCAATTTTTAAAAAATATTAATTCCAATCAAAATGAGTTGGGTCAAAATATTCTAGGCGGAGTGAGCCCCTCCCAATACATCAAGACAGAATTAGACTACATCAAGCACTGGTCGTTAGGCAGGGAGCGGGTCTTTGCATTTCACGCCTTTACAGGAATCGCTTTGCCTTTTGGAAATGCTACGAACATCCCTTTTGCCCGATCGTATTTCTCAGGAGGAGCGAATGACAACAGAGCTTGGAAAGCGTATAAATTAGGCCCGGGTAGCAGTAGTAACATCAATGAATTTAACGAAGCTAATTTTAAATTGGCCTTTAATCTGGAATACCGTTTCCCCATTACAGGTCCTTTGAAAGGAGGGCTCTTTATCGATTTGGGAAATGTGTGGAACCTTTGGGATGATATCGAAGATCCAAAAATGAAATTTGAAGGTTTAGAAGACCTCTCTGAAATTGCTATTGGCTCAGGATTTGGACTGCGTTATGATTTTGATTTTTTTGTCTTCCGCTTTGATACGGGTTTCAAAACCTATAATCCAGCGCTTCCCTTAGAGCAACGCTGGTGGACGGAATACAATTTTAAAAACGCCGTTTTTAATATCGGGATCAATTATCCATTCTAAAATAAAATAAGTTTCTATTTTTGCAGCAAACCAAAATTGATGAATCATTCTATCCCTTCTGGTGTACTCACCGGAACCCAAGTGCAAGAAGTCTTTAAACTTGCCAAGGCAAAAGCTTTTGCCCTTCCCGCAGTAAATGTAATAGGCAGTAACAGCATCAATGCTGTACTAGAAACCGCTGCTACTTTAAACAGCCCAGTAATTATACAATTTTCAAATGGAGGCGCTCAATTCAATGCTGGAAAAGGCCTTTCAAACGAAGACCAAAAAGCAGCTATTGCAGGAGCCATTGCTGGAGCAAAACATGTACACGAACTGGCAGAAGCCTACGGAGCTTCCGTTATTTTACATACTGACCATTGTGCAAAAAACCTTCTCCCGTGGATTGATGGATTGTTAGACGCTAGCGAAACTTATTACCAACAACACGGTAAGTCTTTGTTCAGCTCGCACATGATTGATCTTTCCGAAGAACCCATAGAAGAAAATATCAGCATTTGTAAAAGCTATCTAGAGCGCATGTCCAAGATGGAAATGACTTTAGAAATCGAATTGGGAATTACCGGTGGAGAAGAAGACGGTGTGGACAATAGCGATGTAGATGCTTCTAAACTTTACACTCAACCCGAAGAAGTAGCCTACGCTTTTGAAGAATTGAGCAAGGTGAGTTCTCAATTTACTGTAGCGGCAGCCTTTGGAAATGTTCACGGAGTTTACAAACCGGGGAATGTTAAACTAACGCCTAAAATTCTGAAGAATTCTCAAGAGTATATTTCAGATAAATACCAACTTCCAAAAAACACGGTTGACTTTGTTTTCCACGGCGGTTCTGGATCTACCCAAGCAGAAATTGTGGAATCCATAGGCTATGGGGTCATCAAAATGAACATTGATACTGACCTTCAATTTGCCTTTACAGAAGGAATTCGAGATTATATGAATGACCAGGTAGAGTACCTTAGAAACCAAATCGGAAATCCCGAAGGCGCTGACCAACCCAACAAAAAACACTACGATCCCAGAAAGTGGCTTCGCCTGGGTGAAGAAACGTTCAAAACGCGGTTAAAAAAGGCGTTTGAAGACTTAAATAATGTAAATACGCTCTAATTTTCATTTATTTTTATCTTTGATTAAAAGGGACATATGAGTTGGTTTAAAAGAAGTGAAAAAGGAATTCATACCAAGACGGAAGAAAAAAAGGACATCCCTAAAGGACTTTGGTATCAAACCCCTACGGGTAAAATTATTGAAGCCAAAGAACTCGCTGAAAATAAATATGTCAGTCCAGAAGACGACTACCACGTTCACATAGGCAGCAAGGAGTACTTTGAAATTCTTTTTGATGACAACGAATTTGTAGAACTCAATGAGAAACTAAAATCCAAGGATTTTTTAAAGTTCGAAGACTCCAAAAAATACAGCAACCGTCTCAAGGACGCTTATCAAAAAACGGGGCTTCATGACGCCATACGAACAGCAGTAGGCCCTTCCAAAAGTAAAAAACTAGTCCTCGCCTGTATGGACTTTCGTTTTATCGGAGGTTCTATGGGGTCTGTAGTGGGAGAGAAAATTGCTCGTGCCACGGACTATGCAATCAAACACAAACTCCCTTTGGTCATTATTTCCAAATCCGGAGGAGCACGAATGATGGAATCGGCAACCTCCTTAATGCAAATGGCCAAAACTTCAGCTAAATTAGCACAGCTCGCCGAAGCAAAATTACCCTACATTTCCCTCTGTACCGATCCGACCACTGGTGGAACTACCGCATCCTACGCGATGTTGGGGGACATCAATATCGCAGAACCAAAAGCATTAATCGCTTTTGCAGGACCCCGAGTGGTAAAAGACACTACGGGAAAAGAATTGCCCGAGGGCTTCCAAACTAGTGAATTTCAATTGGAAAAAGGCTTTTTAGACTTTATCTCACACCGAAATGACCTCAAGGATAAAATCAATTTGTATATCGATTTAATTCTAAATCAGCCTGTTCGAAAATAATTTCATCCTTATTTGGTTGAAATTAATTGGTTTACGTTTCTTTAATTGTATCTTTGCAGCTCGTTAAAATAACGAATACATAAAAATCATTAAAATTAATATTGGCATGTACAATTCAAAAGAAGTTAAAGAAGGTATCTTTAAAAAGCACGGAAAGTCTGAAAAAGACACAGGCTCTCCTGAGGGACAAATCGCCCTCTTTACCCACCGAATTCAACATTTATCGGATCACCTAAAATCAAATCGTAAAGATTTTAACACGGAACGTTCCTTGGTTCGTTTGGTAGGAAAACGCAGAAGTCTCCTGGATTATTTAAAATCCAAAGACATTGAGCGTTACAGAAGTATTGTAAAAGAATTAGGTTTACGTAAGTAATCCAGAAAACCCTAAAGTTATACTGAATCTTAGTTTTTCATTGGTTGCAACAACACACAACAGAAGTTTTAACCAAAAAATGAAAAATGATTCCAAAAACATTTACCCAAGAAATCCGTCTTGAAGACGGAAGAACCATTACCCTAGAAACAGGGAAACTAGCCAAACAAGCCGATGGGTCTGTAGTAGTCCGAATGGGCAATTGTATGCTTTTAGCTACAGTAGTTTCCGCTAGAACTGCTAGTCCTGTAGACTTTCTACCCCTGACAGTAGATTACCGCGAAAAATTTGCAGCCGCCGGAAGATTCCCAGGAGGGTTCTTTAAAAGAGAAGCGCGTCCTAGTGATCAAGAGGTTCTCACCATGCGATTGGTGGACCGCGTATTACGCCCTCTTTTCCCTAGTGACTATCACGCTGAGACGCAAGTCATGATCCAATTGATGTCTCATGATGACCAAGTAATGCCCGACGCGCTAGCAGGCTTAGCCGCTTCTACAGTAATTCAACTTTCTGATATTCCTTTCGAATATCCTATCTCCGAAGTACGTGTAGCTCGCGTAGACGGAATGTTTGTTATAAACCCGAGCAAAGAACAACTCGCTGGGTCGGATATTGACATTATGATTGGTGCAAGTGAAGATTCTGTGGCCATGGTTGAAGGTGAATTTGATGAAATTTCTGAGGAAGAAATGCTCGATGCAATCGCTTTTGGACATGAGGCTATTAAAGATCAAATTCGTGCTCAAATTGCTCTAGCAGAAGCCGCAGGAAAAAAAGAAACCCGCACCTACGAAGAAGAAGATGCAGATGCGGAATTACAAAAAGAAGTCATTGAAGCTACCTATCAGAGTTTTTATGACATCGCTAAAAAAGCACTCTCCAAAGGAGAACGTTCTGAACAATTCTCAGAAATCAAAGAAAACTACATCTCAAAGTTTTCTGAAGAAGAGCTAGAAGAAAAAGGTGAGTTAATCTCCCGATACACCAAAGAATCTCAAAAGAAAGCGGTTCGTGATTTAGTATTGAATGAAGGAACTCGTTTAGACGGAAGAAAAACAACAGACATCCGACCTATATGGTGTGAAGTGGATTACCTCCCTTCCGCACACGGGTCTTCAATTTTTACTCGGGGAGAAACGCAAGCTTTAGCTACAGTAACCCTAGGGACATCAAGAGAAGCCAACATCATCGATCTACCCACAGAGCAAGGAGAAGAACGCTTTTATTTGCATTATAACTTCCCCCCTTTTTCCACAGGTGAAGCACGACCCTTACGCGGAACATCAAGACGCGAAGTAGGTCATGGAAACTTAGCACAACGTGCATTGAAAAAAGTAGTACCTGCGGACAGTCCCTATACCATCCGAGTAGTATCTGAGGTTTTAGAATCTAATGGTTCGTCATCTATGGCCACTGTTTGTGCAGGGACTATGGCATTGATGGATGCTGGAGTTCAAATACACAAGCCCGTTTCTGGAATTGCAATGGGATTGATTACGGAAGGAGAAAAATTTGCTGTATTATCCGACATTCTAGGAGATGAAGATCACCTAGGAGATATGGATTTTAAAGTGACTGGAACTGCCGATGGGATTACCGCTTGTCAAATGGACATCAAAATAAAAGGTTTGCGTTTTGATATCATGACCCAGGCACTGAATCAAGCTAGAGAAGGAAGATTACACATTCTAAAACACCTTACAGATACTATTGATACTCCAAACCAAGAGGTAAAAGAACATGCTCCAAAAATGATTTACCGTCGTATTGCGAATCAGTACATTGGAGCTCTGATCGGACCAGGTGGAAAAGTAATTCAAGAACTTCAAAAAGAATCTGGGTGTACCATTGTAGTCAACGAAGACCCAGTGACCGAAGAAGGAATTATTGAAATTCTAGGCACTTCCCCTGAAGGGATTGCTATGGTGGAAGCAAAAATAGATTCGATAACTTTCAAACCTGAAGTGGGAGAAACCTATCAAGTAAAAGTCATCAAGATGCTTGACTTTGGTGCAGTGGTAGAATATCTTGAAGCACCTGGAAACGAAGTCCTGCTTCACGTAAGTGAACTCGCATGGGAACGTACAGAAAACGTCAGTGATGTGGTGAATCTAGGAGATGTTTTAGATGTAAAATATTTCGGAATCGACTCGCGTACCAGAAAGGAAAAAGTGTCTCGAAAAGCTTTATTACCTAGACCTGAAAAAAAATAATACATTTTTTAGGCGCTTTTTGAAACATTCGCATTTTTTGAACGTATTACTAGTATTACTTTGATTTAAATATAGTTTAAATGAGACAACTCAAGATAACCAAACAGGTTACGAATCGGGAGACCGCTTCTCTAGACAAATACTTACAGGAAATTGGAAAAGTAGATCTAATTACTGCAGAGGAAGAAGTTGAATTGGCACAACGAATCAAGGCGGGAGACCAAATTGCCCTTGAAAAATTGACCAAAGCCAACTTGCGATTTGTTGTTTCTGTGGCTAAACAGTACCAAAATCAAGGCTTAACCCTCCCAGACTTAATCAACGAGGGTAACCTCGGTTTGATCAAGGCTGCACAACGTTTTGACGAAACTCGGGGATTTAAGTTTATTTCGTACGCCGTATGGTGGATTCGTCAATCTATTTTGCAAGCCTTGGCAGAGCAGTCTCGTATTGTTCGTCTTCCACTCAATAAAATTGGATCGATCAACAAGATCAACAAAACCTATGCTTTTCTAGAGCAGGCGCACGAAAGAGCTCCCTCTGCTGAGGAAATAGCTAAGGAATTGGACATGACCATCAACGATGTAAAAGAATCTCTTAAAAACTCTGGGCGACACGTATCCATGGATGCCCCCCTAGTAGAAGGAGAGGATTCCAACTTATACGATGTATTGAACAGTGGTGAGTCACCAAACCCAGACAGAACTCTACTGCATGAGTCTCTTCGAACGGAAATAGAACGTGCTCTAGAGACTTTAACACCTAGAGAAGCTGATGTAGTTCGCTTGTATTTTGGATTGGGAGATCAACATGCGATGACTTTGGAAGAAATTGGGGAAACCTTTGATCTCACTAGGGAGCGGGTTCGTCAAATTAAAGAAAAAGCCATACGAAGATTGAAACACACCTCGAGAAGTAAAATTCTCAAAACCTATTTAGGATAAAGAATTAAAGCAACCCAAGGGTTGCTTTTTTTATATCTTTGTACTTCAAATATATTTTATGTCCATACGAATAGCACCCTCCCTTCTCGCCGCTGATTTTGCAAACTTAGAGCGAGACATTGCGATGGTCAACTCCAGTGAAGCCGATTGGTTTCATATCGATATTATGGATGGAGTTTTTGTACCCAATATTTCTTTTGGAATGCCTGTTCTCAAAGCCATCCAAAAACACGTACAAAAACCACTGGATGTGCATTTGATGATTGTGGATCCCGATCGCTATATCGAAACCTTTGCCGCTTTGGGTTCGGAAATTCTAACCGTACATTATGAGGCCTGTACTCATTTACACCGAAGTATTCAAAAAATAAAAGGCTGTGGGATGAAAGCGGGAGTTGCTTTAAACCCGCACACACCCATTCAAAGCCTGAGTGAGATTATCCAAGATATCGACTTGGTCTGTTTAATGAGCGTCAATCCAGGTTTTGGTGGACAATCCTTTATTGAAAATACTTTTGAAAAAGTCAAAGAATTGAAGGAACTCATTAAAACTAAAAAGACTTCCTGTTTGATTGAGATAGACGGGGGTGTAACCGATAAGAACGCTTCCAAACTCATCTCCTGCGGAGCTGATGTTCTTGTAGCTGGAAGTTATGTATTTGGAGCCCCTGATCCAGAAGCTAAAATTCAATTACTTAAAAAGGCTTAATTACGCTTTAATTTAAACTGAACACGACGGTTTACTGCTCTCCCTTTAGGTTGTTCATTATCACCAATAGGACTTTCCTCTCCATAACCTTGAACTTCAAGTCGTGTTTCAGAGACACCAATACCAATTAGATACGTCCGAACCGCCTCAGCGCGATTTACAGAGAGTTCAATATTGTAATTCTCTTCTCCATCGGCAGAAGCGTAACCTTCAATCAATAGGTTTCCATCGGGATTTTCTGACAAGAGGGTTTTTATTTTTTCTAAATTTTCAAGTGTTTTACGACCGAATATTTGATAGCTATTGGCAGCAAAATTTATTCTAGCGCCAAACTCATTTAGAGTGGCCATAATTTCGTTAGACAATTCAGGGCAACCATTATTTTCAGCAGAACCTGGCTCATCCTTACAAAGGTCCTCGTTGTCGTTTATACCATCCCCATCTGTATCAGGCCACGGACAACCGTTGTTTTCCTCAGGACCTGAACTATTGACACACTCATCCAAGGGATCAGCAACGCCATCGCCATCTGTGTCCGGACAGCCGTTCATTTCGAGAGTACCTGCAACTTCTGGACAACTATCTTCTGGATCTGTAATTCCATCTCCATCCGTATCTTTACAACCGTTAAACTCTGGAGATCCAGGAATTTCTGGACATTGGTCTTCTTTGTCAATAATTGTATCCCCATCTGTATCGGGACAGCCTTCATATTCTTTTAGGCCGGGAACATTGGGGCATTTATCTTTTTTATCAGAAACACCATCTCCATCGGAGTCTCCAGATCCAAAACCGTAACTCAAGCCCACAAAATTTTGAATGTGATCAAATCCATCATTTTCATTCATAGACCTGTAGGTAGATTGAAGATTTACTGAAAATTTATCGCTGAGGTGGAAAGAAATTCCTACCCCTCCAAAAAGAGTTCTACTCGTTTCTGTAGAGGGAAAAAAACCGGGTCTATCTGATCCATCCGAAAATAGGGAAAATCCATATCCCCCAATAACGTAAGGCAAAACATTACCGTTAATGAGATTTACTTTCAAAAACCCATCAAGAGAGGAATAGTCATAGGATTCGTTAAAATTAGCTACGTTCCCCAAAGCGTATTGAGCCCCTAAAGAAATCCCACCAAAAAGGTTTCGACTCAAGCTTAGGGCAGGACCACCAAAATTAATTCCAGATTCAACTCCCTCTTCATTGAGAAGTATCAGGTTTGAATTGATAGAGAACAACCAGGGATTTTCTTGTGTTTGCCCCTGTACTTGTGTTAGAAAAAGAAAGGATACAAAAAGAAAGTTAAGAAGGTATGATCTCATGAGGGTAATTTAACGCGATTTAAACAATCACAAATTTGATGTTTATTGCTTTTAAACACAAACAAATTCCATTTTTTTTAAAAATCGTATCCTATAGATCCTTACCTCCCTTAAAAATTGAAGGGAATTTTTTTTCAATCCAATCCGGTATGTAGTTTTGATTTTTATCTTCTTCTAGTCCTGTGGTTGTAGAAATCACAGCGTATAAAATTACGCCTCCTACAAGAAGAATTGCGCCAATAATTACGACTACTAGTTCACTCATAATAAATAAATTTATAGTTATAACAATTTACAAAAAAAAATGAATCCATGCCTTAGTACACATTTATTATCCTGATTGAATACAATCTTCTCGTAAAACAAGGGATAAATGGTTTAAAAAATAATGGGCATCTTGCATAGAAAACACCAATGGGGGCTTGATTTTAATCACATTATGATCAGGCCCATCGGTGCTTAGAAGAACTCCATAGTTCTTCATCCTATTGATCACATAATCTGCCTCAGCCGCAAGGGGCTGAAGATCCTTATCCACAAATTCTACACCGAGAAACAAGCCCTGGCCACGAACATCACCTAAAATGGGATGCTGTTTTGCTAAATCCTGTAATCCTGATTTTAAAAAACTTCCAATAGTAAGTGCATTTTCTTGAAGCTTTTCTTCTTCTATAACCTCCAAAACCTCGTGGGCAATAGCACAGGAAACTGGATTACCCCCAAACGTATTGAAAAACTCCATTCCGTTATTGAATTGCGCAGCTACTTCGGGGGTACAAACCACAGCAGCTACAGGATGTCCATTTCCTAGGGGCTTCCCGATGGTTACAATATCAGGAACCACATCATACAATTCAAATCCCCAGAAATGAGATCCTACACGGCCACAGCCTGTTTGAACTTCGTCAACTACACAAAGGCCTCCAGCATTTCTCACCGCTTTAAATGCCCCTTGCAGAAACGTTTTTGGCAATTCAATCTGTCCTCCACAACTGATGATGGGTTCCACAATCAATCCCCCTACCTTTTTTTCCTGTTTTTCTAAAAGGCCTATTAGATCTTCCACTTCACGTACATAATCTCCAGCCGTATCCGCCCCGCGATATTTCCCTCTAAAGGCATCGGGTATCGGAAAAATATGTATAGGGTCCGGTTTGCCACTTCCTCCCTTTCCATCAAATTTATACGAGCTCATATCAATACAAGCATTGGTATTTCCGTGGTAGCCTGACTCACAGGCTAGGATTTGATTAGAACCCGTAACGGTTTTCATCATTCGCAAGGCGAGTTCATTGGCTTCACTTCCAGAATTGACAAAGTGAACCACACTCAATTCTTTTGGAAAAGTAGCAGTCAATCGTTTGGCAAGACGGGTTATATTTTCATGTAAATAACGGGTATTGGTATTGAGTTGCCCCATTTGAAGCTGCCCCGCTTTGACCACCTGAGGATGTTCATGACCTACATGCGCTACGTTATTGACCATGTCTAGATAATGCCGCCCGTTTTGATCGACCAAGAAAGCTCCCGCGCCACGAACCATATGAATAGGAGTTTGGTATTGTAAACTCATCCCTCTTCCCAAGTGTGCTTTGCGATCTTTTATGAGAGCTTCTGAATTTACTACTGTAGAGACGTTCAAATCAGCACTTTTAAAAAGCAAGTTGGGGTCGGGACAAAGGGATTGCCAGGTCTGGATTTGCTTGTGATAGGTGACTCCTGGAAAATCGTTTTGATAATTTAAAAGCGAAAGTGTGATTTGAAAATGTAAATGGGGCGCCCAATTGCCGTTTTCTGTAACTTTTCCGATCCATCCTAGACAAGCTCCTTTGCTTATTTTTTTACCAATGTTAACTTCTGCTATACTTTTTTTTGATAAATGACCATAAAGCGTATAAAATGTGATGCCTTTCACATCGTGCCGCAGTACGATCATTCCCCCATATGCTTTATCGCCTTCGTCATTGACCGCCATAACCACTTCCCCTTCATACAAGGCATGGACAGGTGTGGTAGCGGGAACCCAAAAATCAACCCCTAGGTGAATGCATCTTTTTTCCAGTCCTTCATTTCCGTATTTGTCATAGGCTGAAGAGGTGTAAAGTGACCGAGGTTCTAGATACCCCCCGGCTATGAGTTTGTCAGAATTTGTTTTTTGGATTTGATTCAATTTAAATTGAAAATGGTCCAGATCATTGAAGGTTTCTTCTCTCCCCACCCAAGAACTAGAAACACTTAAATCTAATGGAAATACAGAGGTTCTTTTTAAAGTTGGGAAGAGTGCTTGTAACGAAACTTCTTCCTGTTTTGCCCAGGCTACAAAATCAGAATAGTGGGGATGGGGCTCTAGTCCACAGGCTTCTCGAAATCGGAAATGTGCAAAGTCTGCAGTAATTGTAACCCACTTTTGAAGAAGCTCCCATGCTGGTTTTTCGCTAATCCCCAAATATTCATTAGTGGGGTTCTCTATTTTATTGATCGCAGATTTGGTAACAGACACTACAAGGCGCATTCCAATAAGTGTGTATAAAAGAGCAAGTTCGTTTTCTTCAAGTGGAAAAGAATCGTGATATCCTTTTACCACCGGAAGTGCTGCCTCTAGCGGATCGGGAACGTCCATAATGGCGTAGGCACAACAAATAGCAAGATCGTTTAGGGTCTGGGTGTGGATGGCGTCTCCGTAATCTATAAGTGAACAGATGCTTGGACTGACTACATCCTCGGAGACGATGATGTTGTTGTCATTTGCGTCGTTGTGCACTACACTTTTTCTCAGGGTTTGATACGTTTTTTGAATATCCTTAAAGGAATCAATAAAAAACTGTACGGTAGCTTTTTGTTTTTTGTTAAAAAGACTCAAATGCTCTTCTACCCATTCCCCTTGGGCTAAATCCCATTCAAAGTATCGGTGGGCATAGGGGTGGTCAAAAGACTGTAACCGCTGGGTTAAATTCCCACAGGAGACCCCAAGACGATAGCGCAAGGTTTTAGTATAAGGGTTGACCTGACTCCAAACTCGTCCTGAAATCCATGACAGCAAACGCATCGATCGTTTTTCCCCTTGGTCGTCATAAAAAACTGCAGTGGGATTTTGATGGAGGTCCGGTATAACCTGAGGTGCATCTTGCCCTTTGAGATGCAAAAGAATTTTTTGCTGAAAATCCAAATAATCAAAATCAACATATTTGGGTGCAATTTTAAAAACATACCGTTTTTTCTCTGCAGTGGTTACTTTGAAATTTAAATCAATTTCACCTGGAAGTAGAAGTAATTTTCCTTTAATTCCGTAATGAGTTTCTAAAAGCTGAGCTGCTTTTTCTGTTCTTATATCCCTATCGGACAAGTTTAAATGCAATTGATTTTCTGTTTAAAATATTAAGATACGAAAATCTTAAAAAAATCAATAACTCCTAATGCGGGTCTTCTTCAAAAGAATCGTACTCAAATATTTTTAAGTAGTTTAAAATAAGATATTTATGATTTTCCCAATAGCTAAAAAAAAAATGTAAGATCCTTACAAAGCTCCGCTTTGAAAATCAACAAAAGAAACTCTCAAACAAGTTCAGTATACTCGCTTTCAGGGATTACTCCGTGATCCTCACAAAGCTCCGCTTTGAAAATCAACAAAAGAAACTCTCAAACAAGTTCAGTATACTCGCTTTCAGGGATTACTCCGTGATCCTCACAAAGCTCCGCTTTGAAAATCAACAAAAGAAACTCCAGCATCACTCAAAATAAAAAGCAAGCTCTTTATTTTGAGCTTGCTTCGTTTCCACTTTTTGTTGATTTATTCGTGACCCAGGGAGGATTCGAACCCCCAACCCTCAGAGCCGAAATCTGATATTCTATCCAGTTGAACTACTGGGCCATGTCCCTTTATAAATAGGAGTTTAACGTTCAATATGTAGAGTTAGTGAAAATACGAAAATATTATACAGTTAAAATAAGTTTTGATTTTAAATATTAAATTATTTATGATATGTTTAAAAAAAAAATTAATTTGCTTAACATTCTTTTAACTAAAATATAAAGTCTTATGATAAAAACAAAAAAGCTGAAGCTAACTTACCTATTATGGGTGTTGTTAATTCCAGCAATCACTTTTGCTCAGCAATCGATCTCAGGAACGATAACTGATCAAGACACCGGAGAACCTCTTTTAGGGGTGACCGTACTTGTTCAAGGAACGAACAAGGGAACCGTATCAGACTTTGACGGGAATTATCTCATCAATGGTCTAGATACTGGTGATTATGTGCTTGAAGTCTCATACACGGGATATTCTAAACTTTCTCAAGCAGTAACCGTTGGATCTTCTGACGTAAGTCAAGACATCCAAATGAGTTTTTCTGCTTCGGAACTTGATGAAATTGTCGTTACAGGAACTGGAGCGCCAGTTGCTAAAAAGCAACTTGGTAACAGTATTGGATCGATTACGACAGCAAGTCTAGAAAAGTTACCTATTAACAGTTTCTCAGATTTATTAGCAGGACGTGAGCCCGGTATCGTGGCATTTCCTTCTGGTGGATTGACTGGCGAAGGTGCTCAAATCCGTATTCGTGGAAATGCTTCTTTATCTCAGTTGAACGAACCCATTGTAATTGTAGACGGAATTCGTGTTGACCGAGGAGGAGGATTCGGTGGAGGATTTGTTGGAGCTGGAGGGGGAGGTTCTACCTCACGTCTGGACGACATCAACCCAGAATCTATCGAAAGAGTGGAGATTCTTAAAGGTGCCTCTGCTGCCACATTATTTGGTACAGAAGCAAGTAACGGGGTGATCCAGATCTTTACGAAAAAAGGTCAAACAGGTGCGCCACGTTTCGGTTTTAAAGCCACTCAAGGATTTATTACATATCCTATTGGAGCTGTACCCGACAACACAGGGTGGACTTCTGATTCTGCAAGAGCAGCGGAATTATCTCAATTATTGGGTTATACAATAAGACCTTATGAGTTGATCAGCTTTAATGCGATGGAAGACCTCTATGAAACAGGAATTCAAAATACAGTAAATGCAAACGTTTCTGGAGGTAGTGAAAAAATCACCTATTTTACATCCGCACGATACTCCTATACCGATGGTCCTTTTGGTGGAAAGGAAAGAGAAGGGTATTTAGAAGGTCAACAAACCAATGCAACAGACCTCGACCGATTGGCTCAGTTTAACATCAATTTAAACATCAATCCAAATGACAAGTGGAGTATTCGACTGACACAAGGATTTACTTCACGATTAAGTACAACTGCAGAAAACAACAATAACATTTATGGAGTTGGATCTTTGGCACAGTTTAGTAAGCCTGAACTCGTAGCTGAAAACAATACCACAGGTACTATTGCCTTTGCTACAGTTGACGAAACGTTACAAGTTGCTACTGAGTCTAAAGTAAGTAACTACAACGGAAGTTTGGGAGTGAATTTTTATCCCACAGATTGGATTAAAATTGATGCGACTTTTGGTTTGAACTATTCTAGCCAGTCCAGTACCAACTTTTGGCCATTTGCTTGGAACATAGATGGTTTTTCAGGAAGTCGCCCCTTAGGACAATTAAGTGCAGATACACGTAACTTCTTAGCCCAAACTGGTGAAGTAAAAGCCTCTTTCAACAATAATATCGGAAGTAATATTACATCCAACCTTATACTTGGAGGACAATATATTTCTGAAGAAACTAAAGTCTTAGGTGCTCAAGGAACCGAGTTCCCCGGCCCTGGATTTGAGGTGACTTCTGCGGCGGGTATTCAGAGTGTATTCGAATTTTTCACTGAAAATATTACCGCTGGAATCTTTGCTCAGGAACAAATTGGGTTTAACGATCAGTTGTTTGTAACCCTTGGAGCACGATTGGATGCCAACTCTGCCTTTGGTAGTGAGTTCAATGCCGCATTTTATCCCAAGGTGTCTGCATCCTACATACCTTCTGATTCCGCAAACTGGAATGATATCGGGCCAGTAAGTTCCTTACAATTAAGAGGATCTTATGGATGGTCTGGTCTTCAACCTTTAGCATTTAGTGCATTGACGTCTTACCAAGCCTTAGCTTCAGCAACTGGAGCGGGAATTGCTCCAAACAACCTTGGTAATCCAGAATTATCTCCTGAAATCTCTAAAGAGTGGGAAATTGGATTTACAGCTGGTTTGATCGATGATAAAGTAAATTTAGAGTTTACTTACTTTGATCGGGTTACCGAAGATGCACTTTACGCACGTCAGTTTCCCCTTTCAGGAGGGTTTAGAAATACCCAGTTAACCAACATTGGAGAACTTGGTGCACATGGTATGGAGATCAATCTTAGTGGAACTGTAATCAGAACACAAGATCTAACTTTAAACCTATACGTAAACGGTGCTTATTACAGAGATGAAGTTATAAGTTTAGGAGGAGCTCCACCATTAAAAGTAGGGGGTTCTTATCCAAGATACCGTAACTTCTTGATCGAAGGATATGCGCCTGGAGCAAACTTCGGAGCACAACTAGCATCAGTTGGAGCAAACCAACTTCCTGTGGACATCGCCAATTCAGATGGACTGCCCGATACAAGAGATCAATTGATTACTTATTTCACCGGCCAAACACCCGATACAGTAGGAAGTGTTCCTACCTCTATTGGAACAGGAAGTGTACTTCTAGCAGATGAAGACGGAGATGGTGACTACTTAGACCACTATCTAGGTAAATCAACTCCAGACTGGACAGGATCTTTTGGTGGTTCATTGAGTTACAAAAACTTTACGTTGAGTACGACATTCGAGTACAAAGCAGGAAATTTTGTAATCAACAACCTAACAGATGCTTTCCGTCAGGCCAACGGTGCGATTGGACGAAACTTACCCACCTCTGCAAGA
>Ga0209138_1000049_pt1 | contig 119653 bp, 96 predicted proteins | sample SaaInl3SG_22_DNA_FD_184645 | JGI IMG/M metagenome (GOLD analysis project Ga0209138, IMG submission 184645) | Marine microbial communities from expanding oxygen minimum zones in the Saanich Inlet - ESP_153SG_22_DNA (SPAdes) (version 2) | ecosystem: Environmental > Aquatic > Marine > Intertidal...
TACCACTTCATTATCATAAAAATAGATTCCAGGAACTGCATAATTAGATTTTGGATGTTCTGGTTTTTCTTCAATAGAAATGGCTTTATTATGTTCATCAAATTCTACAACCCCATATCTTTCTGGATCATTTACGTGATAAGCATACACAATACCGCCATCTGGATTGTTATTTGATTTTAAAAGATCTGCTAAACCTGATCCATAAAAAATATTATCGCCCAATATTAAGGCAACATTATCAGAACCAATAAACTTTTCACCAATAATAAAAGCTTCTGCTAAACCATTTGGGTTTTCTTGAACTTCATACTGAAAACTACAACCTATTTTAGTTCCATCTCCTAATAGTTTTTGAAATAGTGGTACATCTTGTGGTGTAGAAATAATTAATATTTCTCTAATTCCTGCAGAAATTAAAGTAGAAATTGGATAATAAATCATGGGTTTATCATACACGGGCATTAACTGTTTGCTAACAGCTAAAGTTAGTGGATGTAATCTTGTACCTGAACCTCCTGCTAAAACTATTCCTTTCATATTAATTGTATTTTTTTAAATACCATTGTATGGTTTTTAAAATTCCAGATTCGAAATTTTCTGAGGCTTTCCAACCCAATTCATTTTCTACTTTAGAGGCATCTATGGCGTATCTAAAATCATGACCAGGTCTGTCTTTTACAAAACTAATTTGATTTTTGTAAGAGTTTTTCTTTGGATAAATTTCATCTAAAATCTCACAAATTTTATTGGCAATATATAAGTTATTACGCTCGTTTTTGCCACCAATATTATAAGTTTCTCCAAATTTACCATTTTTATAAACCAACTCAATACCTGTACAATGGTCTTGCACGTATAACCAATCTCTAATGTTTTTTCCATCCCCATAAATAGGAATATTTTCACCAGAAATTGCTTTTCTAATAATGGTTGGTATTAACTTTTCATCATGTTGCTTTGGGCCATAATTGTTTGAGCAATTGGTGGTTACTACATTCATTCCGTAGGTATGAAAATAACTTCTTACTAAAAAGTCTGAAGACGCTTTTGAAGCACTGTAAGGACTGTTTGGTGCATAAGGTGTGGTTTCTGTAAACAAACCCTCGGCGACTAATGTACCATAAACCTCATCTGTTGAAATATGATGAAATCTTGCATTTTCATATCCTTCTTTGTATTCAAAAGGAGCATTCATCCAATAATTTTTTGCGACATCTAACAACGTAAAAGTGCCAAAAACATTGGTTTTTACAAATGCATCTGGATTTTTTATGGAATTATCTACATGAGATTCTGCTGCAAAATGAATTACTCCAGAAAAATGATATTCTTTAAATAAATTTTCAACTAAATCCCTCTTGCAAATGTCTCCTTCAAAAAAAGTATATCTTGGATGATTATCTAATTCTTTTAAATGCTCTAAATTACTGGCATAGGTGAGGAAATCTAAATTTACTACATGAATTTCTTTATTATTTTCTATAAAGTATGTAATAAAATTGGATCCAATAAAACCTGCACCTCCAGTAATTAAAATTGTTTGCATTCTTACTTTTTATAATTATTTAAATAAGAATTTATCTTTATTAGTAATAGAATAAAAATCATTGCTAATGCGCCTAAAACCGACAACTGAAAAGCAATATTTCTAGTTACTCCCTTTATTTCTGAACCGATAGGTTGAAAGTTAGAGATTACATTAATTACCTCATATTTTTCGGATTTATCTTTTACAATATCTTCTAACTCTGCGTTTATTTTTCTATTAGTTTCAAACAACTCTAGTTCTTTGGTTGTTCTCATTTTCCCTCCTAAATCTATGCTAGTTCCACTATTTTGTTTTTTTGCCTCTTCTAACATAACCTTCGTATACACAACTCTTAAAGAGTCTATTTGAGCTAAATTAGTACGTAATAAAGAATCTGTTCTATTTAAGTTTTCGTTGGTTAACTCTTTTACTCTATTAAAATATTTGTTTTTTATTACTGATGATAAAATAACCTCATCTAACTTATTAAAAACATCACTTTTTTCTGACACCACATTTATTTTATGAATTTTGTAATCCAAAAGTGAGAATGAAGCTTTAAAATCTTCAAAATTGTAACTTTTTACAGTAGTTGTATCTACATCTAAAATAAAATCGTTGTAGGAGTTAATAATATCATTCTCATTTATGATAGGTTCTATTGTAAACTTTTTTAAAGAAGCTGCTGTTTCTTTATCTATCTTAAATGTTTTTTGAATATTAGCTGTATCTTTTTGTTTTACCAAATCGTTATAATAACTAATATTATTATACAACTGATTGGCACTTTTAAAGTTGGGTTGTACCAACATTTGAGATTCATATTTATCTGCAGATTTTACTTGGATAAACACACCAATAGCAAAACCTATAAAAGCTGCAATCCCTATTTTTACAATATTATCTTTTAAGAAAATTAAAATGGAAATAAAAAAATGAAAAATACCTTTAAAAATATTTCCAATAAAATTAAAAAGGTTTTGAAAACCTTTACCAATAATTTTAAATAAAGATCCTAAATCTACTTCTTCTTCGTTGTTATTATGACTTGTTGACATATGGTTGTTTGGTTATAATATCTATGTTTACTGTTAAAAAATTTGTTCTAATATTTTTTGAGTTATGGCATAAGTTGGTGTAACTCCTGTCATACCTAAGCCTCCAGAAGCTAACGTAGCCCCTGTTTCTAAAGGGTTATCGGATGCGTAATAGGCATAACGCACTTGTACGTTTTCAGAAATATTACCTCTAATTCTTGATGCAGATTGTATGGCTTTTTGGTAATGTGCACCTTCCATTTCTAAACCAATGACATTCCAAGTAGAATCGTGAAAAAACTTTAATAAATCTTTATTTTGAAGTGATGTTCCTAACACTGAAATCATAGAACCATCAAAAGATTTTACACTAAAACCTTCTAAATCTTCTTTTTTTAATTGGTTTTTAAACGGATAATTGTCTGCTGTACCTTCAAAAATATGAGCAGATGGAATCATAATATCTCCTTTACCACCCTCTAAAATACCGGCTTTACCCATAATAGAAATTGACTTTACATCTAAATGTGTTTTTGTGTTTTTATCACAAGTATATGGTTTTAATAACTCATCCATAGTTTCGTAAGCTTGTTCGCCAAAAGCATAATCCATTACTATAATTACTGGATTTTCTTTAGCATTTGCTTTTTTAGAGAACGTTAAAATATCAAAATTTATTTTAGCTGTATCTATTATTTGTACGTTTATATTAGTACCTGATGTATCTTTAATATAAATCAGTCCATTTTTAGAGGCAAAATCTTTTACTTTTTTTTGTATTGGTTTGCTATTTTCGTTGCTTAGTAATTGATAAATTTCAAACCCTTTTAAGTTTTTTGCTTCTTTTGGTAATGCACTTTTTGCATATACAGAATTTAATACACTGTGCATGTTTGCACTTATAATATGAATAGGTCTTTCTAATAAATGATTATTTTTTAGAACCTTTTTAATATTATTTGCCCAGATTTCTCCATAAATATGATGCCCAATTTCTTGTACCAAAATAGAACTAAAAATTACTGTTCTTTTTTTGTTTTCTAATACTTCGTTGATGGCTAATTTACCCAACCAAAATATCAATTGAAAAAAACGATCTGGATTTTCTTTAGTGGCAAATGTTTTATAAATCGTTAAAACTTCATCAAAAGACCTTCCTAAAATGTTACCTAAATGTACAAGGGTTACTTCTCTTTCTTTTTCTGAAATGTGTTTTTGATGCAGTACAATATCCTCTAAATGTTTCCACTCTCTTGTAAAATCTTCACCCTCATTTAAGGTTACTCTTTCCTGAATTTTATGAGATTCTATAAAAAGAAACGTTAAGTGCGTTAAAATATCATAGATTTCAGATCTTCCTCTGGTAATCTCAATATTCATTTGATCTTTATCTATTCTATAGCAATTTCTTCTTCTTTTAGGAGGTATAATGGCTTCAAAGTGAGAATTTTTATAGCCTTCATCTGCAGTTAAATTTATGTATTGACATTCTTCTATGCCTTTAGGAAGTCTTTCTATTACATACGTTAAGCCATTTAATTCTATTCTATCTTCTGCAATAGAACCATAAATTTCGGGTCTTAAAAGTAATAAAGATTTTCTTAGTGTTTCGCCAGAAACACCCATAGGTTTGTAAAAACCTCTACTAAATAAATGACGCATAGAAATATATAATTTTTCTATGGCATTGGTAGATTCTTGTGCTCTTGTTCTTGCTAATTTTTTAATTTCTGACATTGTTTATTTTGCTAGATAAATTTAAAATTATTTACCTGATAAAATTTTGTAATACTGTTTATTATCTTTTAATAAACTAACCGCATTTGCGATAACTTTATCCTTAGTTAAATTGTATTTATAAACACCTTCTTTATAGAGATATCTTTCTAAAATTTTAATTTTTAAAATCTCAGAAATAATATCTTTATTTTTAGAAATTTTATCGATTTTATCTTTATATAATTGTTCTTTTATAGCATTGTATTCTGATGAAATATTACTATTCTGAGAGGCTAAATAAGCTTTTTTAAACAAGGCTTCTTGCTCGGTTACAAAAGTGGTCTCTGTTTTTAAATATTTGGTAAAATCTTTAAAATCGCTATTTTTAAATTCAAAATTTTCAAAATCTTTAAAATCTTTATTGTTGTAATAGTAATGAGTTACATAGTTAAAAACGGCTCTAGATTGCAACAACGATTCTGTAGTTTTATTTCTGTTAGTTGTGTTCATTTCAATATCTGGCTTAACCCCTCCTCCATCGTAAACAGTTCTTCCATTTTGAGTTTTAAAGGCATTTACACCTCTATCTGAAAATTTAGGGATATGACCTTGATCATCTCTATTTGTATAATCTAATTCTTGAATACATCTACCACTTGGAGTGTAGTATTTAGAAATGGTTAGTTTTAGTTGAGTCCCATACATTAAGTCTCTGTAACGTTGCACCAAACCTTTACCAAAAGAGCGTTTACCTAAAAGTACAGCTCTATCATAATCTTGTAAAGAACCACTTACAATTTCAGATGCAGATGCAGAACGTTCGTTAATTAAAACAACTATAGGGATTTGTAAATCTAAAGGTTCGTTTTGTGTTTTATAAGTGTTACTCCACTTTTTAATTTTAGCTTTTGTTGTAACAATGGTTTTGCCTTTTGGTAAAAAAAAATTAGAAATTCTTATAGATTCTAACAAAGAACCTCCAGGGTTAGAGCGAAGGTCGAAAACCAATTTTTTCATACCTAGTTTTTTTAATTTTTTATAGGCTTTTTTTACTTCAGAAGATGCTTTTTCATTAAATCTTGTTAAGGTAATGTAACCCGTTTCATCATCAATCATTTCTGCAAAAGGTACAGGATTTACAATTACTTTATCCCTAGTAATTTCCTTTGTTAAAATAGTACCTTGTCTATCTACTTCAACCGAAAATTTACTGTTTGGTGTTCCTTTTAAAAACATAGATAATTGGTCTCTTTCCATATTTTTTATAGATTGATTATCCACAGAAATAATAACATCACCTGCTTTTAAACCGGCTTTATCAGCAGAAAAACCTTTGTATATTTCTTGTAACTCAATTCCTTTTTTTGAATAATATACAGACACGCCAATTCCACCATATTCTCCTGCTCTTCTTATTCTTGCAGTTTCAACATCTTGCTCGTTGTAAAAATTGGTGTATGGGTCTAAATCTTTTAAAGTATTTTTAATAGCTTTATTGGTTAACTCTGCAGGATTAATTTCGTCTACATAATACATGTTTAACTCCTTAAACAGCGTATTGTAAATTTCTATTTGTTTTGCAACTTCAAAAAATTTAGATTGAAAGGAATATGTTAAAAGTAAAGTACCTACTAAAAGTAGAATAACTACTTTTTTGTTAACTAGTAATTTCTTCATTTTTTATTTCTTTTGTTTTTTCTACAAACAAGTTTAATAATTTTTGCATTTTTAAAAATACCTCTTCATAAACTGGTTCTTCTTTTCCAATATACGAAATCATAAATACATAAGGTTCTTCTAAATTATTATAAACAATTTCTTTTTGCAAACGGTAACTTTCTCTTAAAAGACGCTTTATACGATTTCTACTAACTGCCAACTTAAAATTTCTTTTGGGAACAGAAACCCCTACCTGACATGGAAAATCTGATGTATGTTGTGTTTGTAAATACATCATTCTTAAAGGAAAACTCTTAACAGATTTTCCTTCACTATATAATTTTTCTATCAGCTTTCTACGCTTTAAACGTTCTTGTTTCCCTAAAGTGTATTTCATTATTACAAACTTAATAGAAAATAGCAACTTTTTAACAATTACTGGGTACTAACTTTAAAAAAGATCCGTATTTTTAATTAGTTATTAGTTTTTAATTTTAATATATATTTGTTTATAATACAACAATTATAGTTAAATTTGTTTAAAATTACACATTTTTATATGAAACCAGACTTATTTAAAGCACCAGACTATTATAATATTGATGATTTACTAACTGAAGAACACAAGTTGATTAGAACAGCTGCAAGAGATTGGGTAAAACGTGATGTTTCTCCAATTATCGAAAAGTATGCTCAAAAAGCAGAATTTCCAACACAGATTATTAATGGTTTGGCAGAAATTGGCGCATTTGGTTCTTACATTCCTGAGGAATATGGTGGTGCTGGTTTAGATCAAATTTCTTACGGATTACTAATGCAAGAAATAGAACGTGGAGATTCTGGTGTGCGATCTACAGCTTCTGTACAATCTTCTTTAGTAATGTATCCTGTTTTTAACTATGGTACAGAAGTACAGCGTAAAAAATATTTACCAAAGTTAGCTTCTGGTGAGTGGATGGGTTGTTTTGGTTTAACTGAACCCAATCATGGGTCTAATCCTGGTGGAATGGAAACCAACTTTAAAGATAAAGGTGACCATTATCTATTAAATGGTGCAAAAATGTGGATTTCTAATGCACCTTTTGCACAAGTTGCTGTCGTGTGGGCTAAAAATGAAGAAGGTAGAATACACGGTTTAATTGTAGAACGTGGTATGGAAGGTTTTTCTACTCCAGAAACCCACAACAAATGGTCTTTGCGTGCTTCTGCAACTGGTGAGTTAATTTTTGATAATGTAAAAGTACCTAAAGAAAACTTACTCCCTAATAAATCTGGTTTGGGTGCGCCTTTGGGTTGTTTAGACTCTGCAAGATATGGCATTGCTTGGGGTGCCATTGGTGCTGCTATGGATTGTTATGATACAGCTTTGCGTTACGTAAAAGAACGAAAACAATTTGGCAAACCTATTGGTCAGTTTCAATTGCAACAAAAAAAATTAGCAGAAATGATTACCGAAATTACCAAAGCACAATTATTAGCATGGAGGTTAGGTACTTTAAAAAATGATGACAAAGCAACTTCTGCTCAAATATCTATGGCGAAACGAAACAACGTAGAAATGGCTATTAAAATTGCAAGAGAAGCAAGACAAATGTTAGGTGGAATGGGAATTACTGGGGAATATTCCATCATGCGACATATGATGAATTTAGAAAGTGTAATTACCTACGAAGGCACCCATGATATTCATTTATTAATTACGGGTTTAGATATTACTGGATTAAATGCTTTTAAATAATAAACTTCTCTTTTTTTAACAATAAGTAGAATTCTTTTTTCTAAAACGTATTCTTAGATTCTACTGATAACCTAAAATTTGAAATCTTTTTCACCCTAAAAAAGTTAATTATGTGAAGTTTTTAAGCGATTAGAATTGGTATAAACTAAAAAGAGGTTTCTTCTAAAAATGAAGAGAACCTCTTTTTTTAATTAGGGGAAATTTTTATTTTTTGATACCTAATTTTAATAATATCGTTTCTAACAAACACCATTTTGTAAAGGCAGATTGTATCATATTTATACCAATAAAGACACCAAACCACAACCAATTTATACTTACATAGTAAGATAAACTTACCATTAATAAAACCATAAACCCTACTATTACTCTAAAATACGTATTTAACATTTTCTTATTTTTTTAATAATTATATAAATCTTTCTACAGGCAAAACCACTCCTTTTATAGGATTTTTAGTTTCTAAATTTTTATTGAAATCTTCTATTAAATTGAATAACATATCTATATGTTCATCATCTGTAAAAGAGAAAAACAAAGTAGATCCATTGCCATTTTTTCCTGCTGAAAACCAATTGGAAGAAATTTCTAAAGGAATATTTTTAAATCCACTAATTTCTGTGGTACTCAAATTTTCTATAGCTGCTTTTTTAAAGATTTTTAAAATAGCTGTTTGAAATTCTTCTACTGCTGTTACGAATACTAATTTCATCTGATTATTTATTTATAATTCTTTTTTTCAATCATATAATACACCAATGGCACTACCAATAAAGTTAACACTGTAGATACAATGGTTCCTCCCATTAAAGAGATTGCCAATCCTTGAAAAATTGGATCAAATAAGATTACAAAAGCACCAATTACCACAGTACCTGCTGTTAATAAAATAGGTGTTGTTCTAACTGCTCCAGCTTCTATGGCTGCTTGTTTTAACGGAATTCCTTCTGCCAATCTTAGGTTGATAAAATCAATCAGTAAAACAGAGTTTCTTACCATAATTCCTGCCAAAGCAATCATTCCAATAAAGGAAGTTGCTGTAAAAAAGGCTCCCATCATCCAATGTCCTAAAATAATTCCAATTAATGATAAAGGCACAGCAACCATCATTACAATAGGTGCTTTGAAGTTTTGAAACCAGCCTACAATTAAAATGTAAATTAAAATTAATGCTCCTAAAAAGGCGATTCCTAAATCTCTAAAAACTTCTAGGGTAATTTGCCATTCTCCATCCCATTTTACTGTAAAATCGTCTTCAAAATCTGGCTGACCTAAATACATTTCATTTAATTGATAACCTTCTGGAAGATTAATTTCTTTCAATTTCTTTTCCATTCCTAAAATTGCATAGGCAGGACTTTCTAACTCGCCAGCCATATCTGCCAACACATACACTACTCTTTTCTGGTTTTTTCTGTAGATACTTTTTGCAGAATTGGTTTCTTTAATTTCAACCAAATCTGCAATAGGAATCATGTTTCCTTGTTTCGATTTTACTTTTAATTGAGAAATATCAGAAATGGTAGATTTTTCTTTTTCATCTATACTCAACACCAAACCAACCTGATTTACAGCATCTTCATCATATAAATTGGTTATTGGTCTATTAGACAAAGCCATATTCATTGTATAGGCAATTTGCTGTGGTGCTACACCATACAACATGGCTTTTTCTCTATGAATTTCAAATTGATATTCTTTTTGATTGGCTTCTACCATCCAATCAATATCAACCACGTCATCTGTATTTTTTAGAATGTTTTGAACCTCGTTTGCTATTCTAATTTGCTCATTATAATCGGGGCCATAAACCTCTGCAACAATGGTAGATAAAACCGGTGGCCCAGGTGGAACCTCTACCAACTTTACATTGGCATTGTATTTTAATGCAATTTTCTGAATTTCTGGTCGTAATAATTTTGCAATTCCATGACTTTGAATAGAGCGTTCTCCTTTATCTACCAAATTCACTTGAATATCTGCCATATTAGAGCCACCACGTAAATCGTAATGACGTACCAAGCCATTAAATGTAATGGGTGCAGAAGTACCAATATAGTTTTGGTAATTTACCACTTCTGGTCTGGTAGATAAATACTGAGCAATTTCTTGGGTAACTACTGCTGTTCTTTCTAATGTTGTTCCTTCTGGCATATCAATAACCACCTGAAACTCATTTTTGTTATCAAAAGGCAACATTTTTACTGCTACAGAATTGGTTAAAAACAAGCCCATTGTTGCTATTAACACAAAAAATGTTCCTCCTAAAAACAACCATCTTTTGGTTTTACTTTCTAATAATGGTCTTTCTAACTTACTGTAAATTCTATAAATTAAAGTTTCTTCTAAAGGCTTTTCAGCTTTCTTTTCTGCGCCTTTTTTATCTTTTTCTCTTAAGAAAATATATCCTAAATAAGGTGTAATGGTTAAGGCTACAAATAATGATAAAATCATTGCAATAGAGGCTCCAATTGGCATTGGTGCCATATATGGCCCCATTAAACCAGATACAAAAGCCATAGGTAACACAGAAGCAATTACGGTAAAGGTTGCTAAAATGGTTGGGTTACCCACTTCGTTAATAGCATATAAGGCCGCTTGTTTAAATGGCAAGCGTTTCATTTTAAAATGCCTGTGCATATTTTCGGCAATAATAATAGAATCATCAACCACAATACCCGTAACAAAAACCAGTGCAAAAAGTGTAATTCTGTTTAAGGTATAATCTAGCATATAATAGCTTAACAAGGTTAATGCAAACGTAATGGGTACAGATAAAAATACCACCAAACCACCTCTCCAGCCCATAGCTAGCATTACTACTAAAGTTACAGCAAAGATAGAACCAATAAGGTGTAACAATAATTCTGATACTTTATGAGATGCAGTTTCACCATAATTTCTTGTTACTTCTACATGAACATCATCAGGAATTAAAGTAGTTCTTAAATGATCTACTTTATCTATAATTACCTCAGCAATTTTCATGGCATCTGCCCCTTTTCTTTTCGCTACAGAAATTGTTACTGCAGGATATTCAGATTGGTAAGCTGTAGATTTCTCACTTGCTTTTCCAAACCCTAAAGACACGTAATTTTGTGGAATTTCTGGTCCGTCAATAATATTGGCTATTTGTTTTAAATAAATTGGCTGATTTTGTTTTACACCCACCACTAAATTCTCTACATCTTTTTTTGAGGCTAAAAACTTTCCTGTTTTTACTAAAAACTCGGTATCATTTTTATCAAAACTTCCAGCACTTAATTGTGTATTATTGGCTTTGATCATTTTAGAAACTGATAAGAAATCTAATCCGCTTGCGGCTAATTTATCTTTATCTAAAACAACGCGTAATTGTCTGTTTCTTCCTCCAATTTTATGGGTAATCGAAACATCATTTACCTTTTTTATTTCACTTTCTAATTCTTGTGCCATTTGCCCAAGCTGAAAATCGTTATAATTTTCACTCCACAAGGTTAAGCCTAACATTGGCACATCATCAATAGCACGTGTTTTTACCAAAGGAAACGTAACTCCTTGTGGCATTTGATCCATGTGTTTGTTAATTTCATTGTACAATTTTACAAACGAACGCTCAATATCTTCGCCTACATAAAACTGCACAATTACCATGGCTTTTTCGTTCATCGAGGTCGAATACACATACTCTACACCTTTAATATTTGAGATTAATTTCTCTAAAGGTTTTACCACTCTAGATTCTACTTCTGTAGGACTTGCCCCTGGATAACCCACAAAAATATCTGCCATTGGCACGTCTATTTGTGGTTCTTCTTCACGCGGAATTAAAAATGAGCTATACACACCAATGACCATAAACACAATCATTAGCAATACCGTTAATTTAGAACCGATAAAGACTTTTGCAATTTTTCCTGCTAAACCTTCTTTCATATTATTTATTTTTTTGGGCGTTTTAACAGGCTATCTGTTTCAATCTTTTTTTGCCATTTATGGCAGCAAAAAAAGGATTTCCACTACTATCCTTAACGCGACTATTTAGTTATTGAATTGAAATTTTTGCTCCGTTAAATAATTTTCCATCAGCAGAAACGATATAAGATTCTGATGCTGATAAACCAGATAATACCTCTACTTTATCTCCATAAGTTCTACCTAAACGTAACCAACGTAACAAAGCGGTATTTCTTTGGCTTGTGGTATAAACACCCGATAATTGACCGTTTTTAACAATAGCAGCAGTAGGGATTAAAACCATTGCTGACTGTACATTCTGCGAAATAGGAAACTGAACTGTTGTAAACATTCCTGATAAAATGTTAGCATCTGTGTTTTCTAGATCTACTTTTACCAAATACTGCCCACCTGTATTTTTAGCAGAAGTACTAATTTCAGTAACTTTTCCTTTAACAGTTTTGTCAATAGATTTTACCAACACATTTACGGTAATTTCTTTTTTAATGTTAGAAATTTCTGTTTCTGGTACCATTGCCATTACTTCAAACTTTTTTGGAGTTTCTATACTAATTAAAGGCATTCCTGGATTTGCCATATCTCCATTTTCTACATTTTTACTGGTAATTACCCCACTAAAAGGAGCTGTAATATTAGAATATGTAAACTGAGCATTGATTTCGTTTTTCATTTGTTTGGCAGACTCTAAACCTGCTTTTGCCATATGGTAATTAGCCGTCATATCATCCATTTCTTTTTGAGTAATGCTATTGCTAGCAAACAAATTTGTAAAACGTTTGTAATTTTTTTCAGCATTTGTAAAAGCAGTTTTGGCTTGTGTTATACCTGCATCTATTTGTGCTTTTTTAGCTTGTAAATCTGCATTGTTAATAGCCACTAATAATTGACCTTTTTTAACTTTATCGCCTACATTTACATACACTTTTTTTACATAGCCCATCATTCTTGTACTTAAATCTGCACTATTTGTAGCTTGTATTTTTCCACTTACAGATAAGAAAGGATTGTTAGTATTTAACTGAACTTTAGCAACTTTTACATGGATTGTTGGCGTAGTATCTTGAGCTACTTTTTTGTCTTCGCTACCACAACTTGTTATCAATAATATTGTAGAAATTAGTGTGATGATATAAATATATTTTTTCATTTTATAATTTGTTTTTTAATTAGTAATCAAATGCACTAAACTTGACATTGTGCTGTCTTCTTAAGCGCTATTAAGTGGTTATTCTTTTGTTAAAAATTCTAAATATTTTTGGGTATAATTATATTCAAATACAGTTTGGTAATACTCTAATTGCTTTTGTAAATACTGGGTTTCTACTTGTAATAAATCAGAAGTTTTTTCTAAACCTTCTTTAAATCTGTTCTTACGAATTCTTAAAGATTCTTTAGATTGTTGCACTGCTAATGCTGTTAGTTCTAATTTATTTTTAGCATCTATTAGTTGACGCTGTACTTTATTGAATTCTAAATTACTTTGAGATACGTATTGATTATAAGCTAACTTCGATTTTTCGAATTCTGCTTTACTTTTTTGTGCTTTTCCAAAACGTTTAGAGCCTTTAAAAATATCCCAGCTTAACTGCGCTCCTATTAAGTATCCACTTGCATTTCCTTGAAAAACGGTATTGTCATACATTTCATAACTTCCAAAAGCATTTAAACGTGGTAAAAAAGACATTTTATCGGCTTTATTTATTGCCTCATAAGCTTTGGTAGAAAGTTGCATTGCTTTGATATCTGATCTGTTTTCTGAAATGGTTTTGTTATCCATAGAAAAATTAGAAACCATTAAACTATCTGAAGGTTTGTAAACTACATAGCGCTCATCATTCATTAAAAAAGACAAATAATTAGACGCATTTTGCACGTTGCTTTTTGCTGTTTGCAACTGATTTTTAATTTCTGTAACACGTACTTCTACATTTAACACATCTGCACGTTGTAAATAGCCTTGTTGAAAGCTATTTGCTGCTAATTTTTTATTTTCATTTGCGGTCTGTAAAGCTTTCTCTAGAACTTGTTCTCCTTTATAAGCCAATTGCAATTGCATGTAGGCTTTTTCTACTTCAAAATACAAATAATCTTCTGTTCTTTGCGACTGTAAAGACATGGCATCCATTTTAGATTTGGCAGCTTTTCTATGATAAAAACCATCTAAATTAATTAGAGGTTGTTCTACTTTTATGACGGTTGCAAAATTCTGAGTTTGCACTGGATTGTTTAATAAGGTAGGATTAAAATCGTTCTGAGTTAAAATTCCTTGGTTTAACTTAGAACCAAATGCCATTAAAGGATTTGTAGTAGAAATACCTGTATGACTTGCTGTAATATTTGGTAAAAAAACAGCATTGGTTTGTTTATAATCTGCTTTGGCAGCATGAAACGATTCTTTAGAAATTTTTAATGATAAGTTTTTATCAAAAATTTTAGATAAAACCTCAGACTTACCAATCGAAATTATTTCTTGTGCGGCAAATTGTTTAGAAAACAATAACACAATTATAAGTATGCTTTTTACTATTTTTTTCATGTATTTAATTTTAATACTGCAAAACTAAATTGAATAAAATGTTTTTTTAGTAACATTAGTTACCAAACAAAAAGCACTTAAACCATAAAGGCTTGAGTGCTTTTTACCAAACTTAAAACTAAAAGTTAATTACATTGCTCGTTACTACTATTTACTATGCTATTAAATTCATCTAGAGTTATAAATTGAGGTGTATATGTGCCTCCATTTTTATCTAAACCTTTTATAAAACTTCTTAAATGATTTCTAGAACCACACTGTAAACTTTGATATACATTTATAATTTGTGCATTATTAGTTTCTAAAACATAGTCTTCTAAATCTTTAATATCTAAATCTTCTATAGTTGCACCAATTTGTAAAGCATCTACAACACTTTTTGCACCATCTACTTTAAATGTATCGTAAAATGCTTGCAAATCTGAGTTACTAAAAACACCATATTCTAATATTGTATAAGTAGTATTAGACTGTTTTAATAAATTTTCAATAGCATCCATATGCGTTTGTTCGCTTTTTTTAATGTTTGCAAACTGATTTAAACCCCAAGTTGTGTCTAAATACTCATAAGTATCTCTCGCCAATTTTTCTTCCTCTAACATAAACAATAACGCATCAGCATCTTTTTGAGAAATTGTTATAGTGTTTTGTAAACCTACTGTATCATCTTGACTTAAATCTATCTCAAAAGCAGCATCTGAATCTTCTGAACACCCGTTTGCAACCATCACAAAAGATACCATCACAAAAAAGTAGATTGTTGTTTTAATTGTTGTTTTCATAATTTCTAATATTTAAAATTCTTTGTATAAAGGTATTGCGAAAAAGAGTATGTATAAGTAACCTAAGTTACATGTATATGTTATTTTTGAAGCTTATATTTGTTCTGTTATAACTTTAATATAATAAGATATTTGTGTTGGTTTTTCTTTCTAAATATAAAACCCTATTCTATGCTTTTTTTTTAAGCAGTCTTGTATTATATAATATGTTAAGGGTTTCTTTTACCTATATTTATTATACTATAGATCCTATTGGTTTTATTGAAGAGTTGTGTGAAAACAAAGACCAACCCCAATTACAATGTAATGGTAAATGTCATTTAAAAAAAGTTACAGAAAGTAGTAAAAGTTCAGAGGAAGCTCCTCTTCAAATTATTGATTTTAAAGATATTTTATTGCAGCAAAATACAACTTTAGCAATAGATTTTAAGATAAAACCAACTACCAAAAAAACAGATTTTGGTTATCAAAATTATTACAAATACTTAGCTAGCCATTCCAGTTTCCATCCACCACGAGTTTAGTTTTTTACTATTTAAAAAATCTCTTATTTAATAATTAAGAGTATACAATTTTATAAAAAAACTAAAAATTTAAAAATGAAAACAATTTGTAGTGTGCTTTTATGCGCACTTATTTCTACGATCTCTTTTTCTCAAGACAAAAAAGAGACTAAAAAAGACACCATAAAAAGAGTAAAACTAGATAAAGTAATCGTAACTGGAAAATTACAAAAAGACCCTATACATACTATTATTTCTAACAGATATGCTAAAAACGTTGTGCAGCCTAAAAACGTGGCAGATTTATTTAATAACATCAATGGTTTTTCTGTAATCAAGAGAGGAAATTATGCGATAGATCCCTCTTTTAGAGGAAGCCAGTATGAACAATTAAACATACAATATGATGGAGGAACCAAAGCAATGCACGCTTGCCCAAACAGAATGGATCCTATTACAACGCATATTATTCCTGAAGAAATTTCTAAAATAGAAATTATAAAAGGACCTTATACAGTGCGTTATGGAGCTACTTTTGGCGGTATTGTAAATATGGTTTCTAAACAAACTAATTATTTAGAAAATGGCTTTCATGGTAAGTTTTCTTCGGGTTTTGAAACCAACGGAAATGCTACCGTAAACATGCTGCAATTACAGTATGTGAAAGACAAATATGATGTGGTAGGTAATTTTGGTTACAGAGATTTTGGAAGTTATAAAGATGGGGATGGTACAGAAATTCCGTCTTCTTTTTTAAGCACAGATTATGGTGTAAAAGTAGGTTATAATTTTACCGATTTTGAGCGTTTACAATTTCATTGGAGACAATCTTTTGGACGTGATGTTTTACACGCAGGTTTACCTATGGATACAGAGTATGACAATAGTAACATTGCTTCTTTAGACTATAAAAAAACGAATTTATCAGGAAAATTAAATAGTATTTCTGCCAAAGCATATTATAGCTATGTAGATCATTTAATGACGAATACTAACAGACCATCTTTTATGATGATGGAAGCTTCTTCTGCTGTAGAAGCTACAACAATGGGAGGAAAAATAGAATTGAATTGGCAACCTTCTAAAAATGTAGATATTTTTACTGGTGTAGATGCAATGCTTATTGCTAGAGATGGTGAAAGAACACGTTTGATAAAAGTAATGAATGGAAACATGTTACCAACACCTAGAGAATTTAACGATAAAGTTTGGCAAGATTCTTGCGTAAATGATTTTGGCTTATTTACAGAAGCAAAATGGTTATTTACAAAAAACACCTTGTTAACTGCTGGGGTAAGATACGATAGAATAATTTCTGATATTAAAGACCCAGAAGCAGATTTTGCAGCACTTTATGACCTAGAAAAAAGAACAGAAAATAATATTAGTGGTACAGTTTCATTAAAAAAAATGGTTTCTAAAAACTTTACTTTAGAAGCTGCTTTTGGTAGAGGAGTTCGTTCTGCAAATATGATTGAACGCTACATCAATCACTTTACCATCAATCAAGATCCTTATGAATATATTGGAAATCCAGATTTAAAAGCAGAAGTAAACAATCAATTTGAAGTTGGTTTTAAAGGAAAAAACAGCAAAAACAGTATTAAATATGCTGCCTCTGTGTATTATTCTGATTTGCAAAACTTTATTGTAGGGATTGTAGATCCAACAAAAAACAGAAAGTTTATGCCAACTGCACTACCTGTAAACCCTAAAGTGTTTCAAAATTTAAACAACGCTTATAGAACAGGTTTTGAAGCTTCTTTTGAAACTGCAATTTCAACTGATTATTATTTTAAATCTGAAATGGCTTATGTATATGCAAAAAATAAAGATTTAGATGAATCTTTACCATTAACTCCGCCTTTTAATGCAAGATTAATTTTAGGAACAAATAAAGAAAAATACTGGGCAAATGTGCAGTATAATAGTACCAGTTCTCAAAATGAAATTGCCCCAAGCTTTGGAGAAACAAGCACAGATGGTTACCAAACTGTTGATGTTCGTTTTGGATTTAAACCTTTTAAAAATGCAAATTTAGGTTTTGCGGCTATTAATGTTTTTGACAAAACCTATAACAACCATTTAAACTTTAGTTTTACCAATCAAGCTAATTTTGGTAGGGTTGCTATTACTGAACCTGGAAGAAATTTTACTGCTTTTTTTCAGTATAATTTTTAAACTATTCATAAAAAAGGGGGCTACAAAAAGCCCTCTTTTTTTTATTAAACTTATCTTGCTATAAAACAACGAACAATGTTATTAAAACTATTTTTTAAGTAATTTTTGCCTAATCGTTTTATTGTTATTTTTAAAAACCAATATATATTCACCAGAAGCTTCTTTAGTTAGATCTAAAGAAACTTTTTTTATTCCAATTGTATTTTTTAAAGTGATGGTCTTTATTTTTTTCCCTATCATATCAAAGACTTCGATACTACTTTTTTCTGTATTTGGTATAAAAACCTCCATAGAAAAAAGGCCTAATGATGGGTTTGGATATACTTTTACATTATAAATATTGTTTAATTTAAGTGCAATCTCACTTGTATTTAATGTTGATTTTTTATCGATAAATACTTTAAAAGCTAAATTACTTGCAGAACTTTGCGAACCGTCATTAATAAAAAAAATATTTTCTTGTGTACTTTCTATTCCTCCAAAAATATAACCAACTAATGTTTTGCCTTCTTGTAAATTATTCAAATCTACAATTTCATCAGACACATAATTAGTTTCATTATGTAATGGAATAAACTCTGCTCCAGAACCTAAAAAAGTTGGCATTTCTATTCCTAAACTACTTTCTTCCATAGTGCCATCATTAAACCTAGATACTTTACTTATGGTTTTTACAAATGGTACATTATCATCTTGTATTAGATTATTATTGGCATCTAATTTATATTGACTCAAACCTCCAAAGAATAAGGTGTGCATTGTATTATTTTCTTCATCAAAAACAGGAATTTTTGCACTGTGATATTGACTTAAATATTGGTTAAAAGTATTATTAACAGTGTAACCAGAGGCTGTAACATCTACTGTATTTAACCAAGGCAAATTAGCTGTATGCTGAAAAACGCCACTAAACATGGTAAAACCTTCTGTACCATCTGGAAAAATTTGATAAGCCATATTGTAGTCTCTTCTATGTAAATTATTAGTATCTTGTTGTGCCGAATAATTTACAATACTTAGGTTCGTACCATCATCATTGATTTGAAAGGTTCTAATTTCATCTGTATATTTTTGAATAAATCCAGGCCCATTACTTGGTCCTTGGGGATTATATCTACCTTCAAAATATTGTCCTCCACATAAATAAAACACATCGTTTAACAAGCCCAATTGTCCACCAGTTACAGCAAGATTTGTATCGGTAATTTGTCTAAAAAAAGACGTAATACTTGTATTATTTATAACTGCATTAGCTAAGCCATCAATATTTACTGCTGTTAATTTATCGTAAGTAATATGGTCATTTTGTGTGGCACTAAAACCATATCCACCAATAATATACAAGGTGTTACCTCTTTGTAAAAATTCTTGATTTGTAGATTGTAGTTGCTCAAATAATGATGCTGGTAAAACACTTATTGAAGTACTCCAGGTTTGCTTTGCTACCGGATCTATTACAAATACATTTTTATTATTATCATTTTCTAAAAAGGAAGCAAAAGGCTGCCTTTGATGCAAACCGTCAATTCTACCTCCAAAAACCACCCATTTCCCGTCAGAAGTTTTACCCCATGAAAAAGAATGAACACTTGGGGCATTTGTAATTTCTAATGGCTCTATTTGAACTGTAAACTGATCTTGAGATAAACTTGAACTTATTATTGAAATTGAGAATAGAAAGGCAACAATAATTTTCATAATGCTAAAGTAATTTTGAATTTGTCAAATTTCTAAAAAGCAGTTATTACTTAGTGCAACTTTTGTTACATAAAAAAAGCTGTCTGAAAAGTAGTGAAATTTATGATACTTTTTAGACAGCCATGATCTGCTATTAATACTTTGAGTATCTTATACTTCTTTTCCTTTCATCATTTTATTCCAGTATAAGTATGGAAGTCCGTATTTTTTTAGCATCCATAAACGCCAATGTTCTTTTTCGCTATTAAAAACTAACATTTGTTTAAGTTTTGGATCTGGGATAAAATTATTATCGTAATCAAATTCGGCTAAAATCATTTTTCCGTATCCTGTAACTAAAGGACAAGAAGAATAGCCATTATATGATTTATTACCTTTTTTACTATGTGCTATTAATTGCAATATGTTATCTGAAACTACAGGTACTTGCTTACGTATTGCAGCTCCGGTTTTTGCTGTTGGCAATGCTGCAACATCACCTAAACCAAATATGTTAGCAAATTTATTATGCTGTAAAGTATTTTTATCTACATCTAACCAACCTGCATCATTAACTAATGGTGATTCTTTAACAAATTTGGGTGCTGTTTGAGGTGGTGCTAAATGAAGCATATCAAAAGGCATTTCTATAATAGACTCGCCAGACATGGTTTCCTTTAGCTCATTATCTTGATTAATAATACATGTGTTTTCTCCTGTTCCAACAACTTTAAAAGTAACTATTTGATTTGCGCCATCAATTTTAATTGGCGCATAAAATGGTTTAAAATGAATACCATATTTACTTATAACTTGCATTAAACTTTCTCTTATTTCTTTAACACCAAAAATTACAGAACCTGGTGTTGCAAACACCACATTTGATTTATTTTTAAGTCCATTTTTCTGGATATAATCTGCAGCTAAATAAGCTATTTTTTGAGGTGCTCCACCACATTTAATTGGTGTTGTTGGTTGTGTAAATACAGCATTTCCGCCTTTAAAACTCTTTAATACTTCCCAAGTGTGTTTTGGATCTGTATAATTACTACATACCACGCCTTTTCCTAAAGATTCTGTTAAACCTTCTATTGAAGAAGTATCCATTACTAATCCTGGAGATACAATTAAGAAATCATAGGTAATTGCACCGTTTTCTTTAGTTTCTACAGTGTTGTCTTCTGGTTTAAATACGGTAGCATAATCTTTTATCCAGTCTGCTCCACTTGGCATTACAGAAGACATAGAGCGTCTTGATTTTTCATAATCATACGTTCCTGCACCCACTAAAGTCCAAGCAGGCTGGTAGTAATGCCATTCTGCAGGTTCTATAATACCTATGTCTAGTGATTTGTTTTTAGAAAGTAAATTGGCAGCAGTCATAATTCCTCCTGTTCCTCCTCCAATTACTAAAATTTGATAGTGAGATTTCATTTTTATTCTTTTTAGTTATTAGTTAGTAATCTAGATGGCTAAAAATAATAGGCTTTTAAGAATTTTTATGTAACTTTTATTACAAAAGACGATAAATTTTAATTTTTTAATATATTAAACACTCTTTTTTTATTAAAATATAAAAAATTTATGAGTATTTTTAACATTTATCTAGCCTAAAGAATAATTCTCTTCCTACTCTTGGTTGTATAGAATTGTATGATTCTTCGATTATAGTAATATTAAAATAAGGTTTAAAGTGGTTAATATACTCTTCCTTACATCCACCAAATGGAGGTTTATCTGTATTTAAGGGTTCATTAAATAATAAACCTACGACTTTTCCATTCGTATTTAATAACTCAAAAGTCTTAGCTGTATAAGCTGCTCTCAATTTGGGGTTTATTGCACAGAAAAAGGTCTGTTCGATAATCAAATCAAATTGATTGTCAACATCAAAAAAATTAGCATGAATTAACTGAGAATCTGGAAAATCTGGGACTCTTAATTTTATATTGTTTAAAGGTTGTTTAGCAATATCTACTACATAAACATTATGAAATCCTTTATTAAAAAGATACTCAGCCTCATAAGAATTTCCACCTCCAGGAATCAATATTTTTAGTTCTTTGTTCTGTAATTGATCAAAATAATTTTTTAAAGGTGGAGATACTTCTCCTAAATCCCAACCAATTTTGTTTGTTTCGTATTTATTTGTCCAAAAATTTTGGGATAAATTCAACATTTCTTCCATAATAGTTATAATTTAATAGAATAACTCTAATCATTTTCTTACCAATAAAATAGAGTTTATATTTGTATATTAGTTAAAATTAAACAATTTTTATGGAAACTTTAAGCGCTGCTAAAGAAAAACTTAACGAAAAAGGGTTTTTAGATATCGAAACTCCTAACATTAACTATGTTAAAGAAATTCTTCGATTAAAAAAAGAGAAAAACGCAGTCTTATTAGCTCATTATTATCAAATTGATGAGATTCAAGAAATTGCAGATTTTGTTGGAGATAGTCTAGCATTGGCACAGCAAGCTGCTAAAACAGATGCAGATATGATTGTTTTTGCTGGTGTGCATTTTATGGCAGAAACTGCTAAAATTTTAAATCCTGATAAAAAAGTTTTGTTACCCGATTTATTAGCAGGTTGCTCGTTAGCAGATTCTTGTCCACCAGAAGAGTTTTCTGCTTTTAAAGCAAAGCACCCAAACCATGTTGTTGTAACCTACATCAACTGTTCTGCAGAAATTAAGGCTTTAAGCGATTATGTGTGTACCTCATCTAATGCTAGAAAAATAATTGATGCGATTCCTAAAGAGCAACCTATTATTTTTGCTCCAGACAGAAATTTAGGTGATTATTTAAACAAAGAAACTGGAAGAGAAATGCTACTTTGGGATGGAGCATGCATGGTTCACGAAGCTTTTTCTATGGAAAAATTGATTGATTTGTACAAAGAACATCCAGATGCAGAATTAATTGCACATCCAGAATCTGAAGCGCATATGCTAAAAGTTGCTAAATATATTGGCTCTACTTCTGGACTTTTAAATCATGTTAGAAATAGCGATAAAAATAAATTTATTGTAGCTACAGAAGCTGGTATATTGTATCAAATGATGCAAGAAAATCCAAATAAAACCATTATTCCTGCACCAGCCAAAGAAGATAATACTTGTGCTTGCAGTGAATGTGCGTATATGAAAATGAATACGATGAAAAAATTATACTTGTGTTTAAAACACGAGTTACCTAACATTGAAGTAGCTGCTGATTTATGCAAAAAAGCTATTGTACCCATTCAAAGAATGTTAGAAATCTCTAAATAACAATATGCCTTCTGAACAAAAAATACTTACTACCGACTTTTTAGTGATTGGTTCTGGAATTGCAGGATTAACCTTTGCTTTAAAAACAGCAAAAAAATTTGAAGCAGCTAAAATTACCGTCATCACTAAAGATGAACAAAGCGAATCTAACACCAAATATGCGCAAGGTGGTATTGCCTCTGTATATAACAAAACTGTAGATACTTTTGAACAGCATATTAAAGACACTTTAATTGCAGGTGATGGTTTATGTGATGAAGAAGTAGTAAAAATGGTGGTTGAAGATGCACCAAAAAGATTACAAGAATTAATTGATTGGGGGGCTCAATTTGATGAAAATGAACAAGGAGATTATGACTTAGGTCGTGAAGGTGGACATTCTCAAAACCGAATTTTACATCATGCAGATATTACTGGAGCAGAAATTGAACGCACTCTATTAGCACAAATAAATGCACAACCAAATATTGATTTTTTAACATATCATTATGCCATTGACTTGATAACAGAACATCAAGTTAAACAGAAAAAAACCAAAAGAAACTCTAAAGTTTCTTGTTTTGGAGCCTATGTGTTAGACATAAAAAAAGATAGCGTAAAAACCATCATCAGTAAATTTACCATTTTAGCTGCTGGCGGTAATGGCCAAGTTTATGAAACCACCACAAACCCTACAATAGCAACTGGAGATGGAGTTGCCATGGCTTATAGGGCTAAAGCTGAAATTTCTGAAATGGAATTTATTCAATTTCACCCAACAGCTCTATATAACCCAGGAGAATATCCTGCCTTTTTAATTTCTGAAGCAGTAAGAGGTTTTGGTGCAAAATTAAGAGATTTTAATGGTAATTTCTTTATGCATAATTATGATGAACGTGAAGAATTAGCATCTAGAGATATTGTTGCAAGAGCAATAGATAACGAACTTAAAAAAAGCGGTAAACCTCACCTGTATTTAGATTGTACACACTTAGATATGGAAAAATTTGCGGCGCATTTTCCAAACATCACCAAAAAGTGTTTGTCTTTAAATATTGATGTATCTAAAGATTATATTCCTGTGGTACCAGCTGCTCATTACATTTGTGGGGGCGTAAATGTGAACAAAAAAGCAAAAACCTCTATAAAAAAACTATATGCTTGTGGAGAAATTACTAGAACTGGTTTACATGGTGGAAACAGGTTAGCTTCTAACTCTTTGTTAGAAGGTTTGGTGTATGCACATAATGCCTTTAAAAATGTTTCTAAGAAGTTTAACAAGGTAAAATTACCTGAAAATATTCCTGTTTGGAATGATAGTGGTCTGAAAAAAAATATGGAAAATGTATTAATTTCTCACGCTAGAAATGAGGTTAAAACCATTATGACCAACTATGTTGGTATTGTACGTTCTAATGAACGTTTAAATCGTGCAGAAAAACGATTACGTGTTTTATACGAAGACAATAAGCGTTTGTATGATTATTCTGAACTTTCTATGGATTTATGTGAATTGAGAAACCTAATTACAACTGCGTATTTAATTACTCAATTCTCTAAAAAAAGAACAAAAAATTGTGGTGGATTTTATAGTTTAGATTGTATCTAAAGTAAAAAAGCACCTGCATACACAAGTGCTTTTAAAATCAACTACTAGAAAAACTAACTAAAACTATTTAAAATTCTAATTAACTCATTTTTTTGTACAATTCCAGATTGTCTCCAAACTTGTTTCCCTGCTTTATAAATTATTAATGTTGGCACCCCTCTAACTTGGTATTTTGTTGCAATAACTTGGTTTTTATCAACATCAATTTTAAGAATTGCAACTTTATCTTGCAATGTGTCTTTTACTTCTTTTAAAATAGGACTCATCATTTTACAAGGTCCACACCATTCTGCAAAAAAATCTACTAAAACCGGTTTTTCTTGATTTATTATTTCTGAAAATTTGCTCATGCCAAAGAACTATTATTTACTGAATGAAACATTCCAAATTCCACGAACTTGGTTTAAACTATAGCCCAAAGCTTTATCATTTGGGTATAATTTTTTTAAGGCAGCAAGTGTATTTACTGTAATATCTGTTTTAGGTGTACCATGACATTGCAAACACATACTATTTGTTTTTATAGGATAATATACATTTACGTGATTTGAAGATTCTACAACTATGGGTTTTGAATCTTTGTTTGTGGCTACATCTTTTTTAAATGAATTAATTATTTTTAGTTCCTCTACATTGGCTGCATTTTTAGGGTTTCTAGGTTTATCTGATACTCTTTTGATTGTTGCATTGTGATAAACAGACATACTATCTGTTAAAGGATATGCTTTTACATTACAAAATTTTAATGCAGCTAAAGTGCCTTCTTTTTGAATTTTACCCATTAAATTTTTACCTAAAACCGCTTTTGTAGAAAGTACATATTGCAAACCTCTTTCTGAAGTTGGTAAATCTTTTAAATTTTCACCCATTTTATGGTTTTGCCTTCCTTTCATTTTTCCATTTCCCTTTCCTTTTCCTCTTTCTTCATTAAAGTGAGACTCAAACCATTCTGGTTCTTCAATATCATTCTCAAAAATGTAATCAGCAATTTTTTTAATATCGTCTGCTGCAAAAGCTTGTTTTGGCATTACTCCAAATCTTTTAACAGCACCTCTCATTTTTGCAGCTTCTTTGGTTGGATTTTTTACAAAATTTTGTACAGATTTTATAAACTCTTCTTTAGTGGTTTTAGAAGATATGTAGTGTTTCTTAATAGCTACCATGGGCGGTGCAATTCTATCATCATGCGAAGCAGAGGGACTATGACAAACATAACATTTGTTTTCCATAAGTTTTCTACCTTCATGTTGTTGTATGTTTTTTGCAGTTGCCACATTCTTTTTAGAATAAGTAGGCCTGTTAGTATCTTTACAACTAAAAAATACTGTAAATGCTAAAAGTAATGTAAGTAATCTCATCTTTTTTTTACAAAAATAAGATGTAGCTTTCTTGTCTACAGTAACCTAAGTTACAGTTCTAAAACTTTTATACTGTTTCTAAAAAGCTGAATTTTCTCTTCGTTTTCTAGCTTTTTTAACAACCTAGAAATTACAACTCTAGAGGTATGTAAATCTTCTGAAATTTGTTTATGAGTTACTTGCAAAACATCATTATGTGTAACCATAGCTTTGTCTTTTAAGTATTTAAACAAACGCTCGTCCATTTTATAAAAAGCAATGGTATCTACTGCTTGCAAAAGTTCTTCTACTCTATTATGGTAGCTTTGTAATATAAAAGATTGCCAAGTTTTATATGAAGTTAACCAGTCTGCCATTTTTTCTTTTGGTAATAAAACTAAAGAAACATCAGTTTCTGCAACTGCTCTAATTTTACTTTTGGTTTGTCCCATACAGCAAGACAATGTCATGGCACAAGTATCTCCTTTTTCTAAATAATAGAGTACTAATTCTTCTCCTTTATCGTCTTCTCTAAGTATTTTTATAGCACCCGATATTAGTAATGGCATAGACTTTATATAATCTCCTAACTCTATAATTGTGCTCTCTGCCTTAAATTTTTTTGTAATGCCTATTTTACTTATTTCTTCTAACAATTCTTTTTCGAATAAATAACCGAAATTGGCAATCATATCTGTATTCATCTTAAAACTATTTTAAAAGATAAATTTACAGAAAAGTTATCTAACTAGAGCATAAAACACAAAAAACCCAAGTAGATACTTGAGCCTAAAAAATACGAACCAAATTATTATTTTGTGGATTTCTTATCGCTATTCATCAACAAGAATATTGCAGCAACTAAGCCAATTACTACCAATACAAATACACCAATCATTATTGTACCATTTGTCCACGAAACTAAGGGTGTGTTTAAAAATTTCATCTTTTCTAATTTATTGGTAAAATTAAAATGAATGACTTTTTTATACTATGACAAATATCAGTTTTTTAAAAAGTTACATTTAAAATATCTCCACTCAACTGTAAGAGTTGCAATTCAATTAATTTGGCATCAAATTTAGCATTGTTATAGGCTGTTTTTGCATTAATTAAATTAATTTGAGCTTGTCTAAATACTATAGAAGTTACTTGCCCTAATTTAAAACGCTCTTGTGTTCTATCAAAGTTATTTTGTGTAGTTAACACGTTTTGTTCTTGTGCTTTTAATATAAAAAGTTGATTATTGTAGTTTTCCCAAGTGTTTTTTAGGGTGTTTTTAATAGTAACTTTTTGTTGCTCTAATAAAATTTCTTGATTTTCTAATGCAATTTTAGCGTTAGCAACTCGTGTTTTTGTGGTTCCACCATCAAAAATATTCCAAGATAGAGTTACACCTGCATTTAAACCATCAGAAGTTATTAAGCGCGCACCAAAAGGATTTACTAAGTTTTCATTTTCTGTTCTATTGAATCCATAAGAGGCATTAAAGTTTAACGATGGAAAATAATTTGCCTTGTTTATTTTGATGTTAAACTCGCTTATAGCAATGTTTTGTTCGTTTTGTTTTAACAAACTATTGTTTGCCAAAGTTTTTTGTTCTAGCTCATCAAAAACTAACATTTTATTAAAATCGACTTCAGTTTCTACAACATAGTTTACGTCTTTTTCTACTCCTAAAACTACGTTTAAGCCTCTTTTTGCGTTACTTAATTGTTGTTGTGCAGTAATTAAAGAGATGCTATCGTTATTTACATCTACTTCTGCGTTTAACATTTCTAGTTTTGTAGATTGCCCATAATCATATTGATATTTGGCTCTTTTTAAACGTTTTTTAGAAATGCCTAAAGCTTCTTTTAAATTATTGGTGTTTTCTGATAAACGTGCAATTTGAAAATACAAAGTAAACAACTGTAAATAGGTGTTTTCTATGGTTTCTCTGGCTTGTAACTCTGTTAAATTATAAGTTTCTTTTAGTTGTTTGTAGTTGTATTTTCTGCCCAAACCATCAAAAATAGTATAATTTAAACCCATAGATGCATTGTAGTTTTTAGTTACTACACCATTACCAACTCTTTCAGAATCGTTACCAGTTTGTGGATCTGTAAAAACAATTTTTTGATTGTTGGTTCTATAATCTGCGCCAGAATTTAAAGTGGCTGTTGGTAAATATCTAGTATTAAAAATACTGGTATTATTTTTAGCAACTTCTAAATTATTGTTGGCAATTTTAATACCGAAATTTTTTTCTAAGGCAATTTCTAAGGCTTCCTTTTTAGTTAAAATTTCTTGAGAAAATCCTTGGAAAGCAACAAAAACTAAAAGGTATATAATGCTGTTTTTATTCAATTTCATTTGTACTATTTTTAGCATTTATATTTAAAGGTTGTTCTGCAGCAGGCAATTCTTCTATATCATCTTCATCATACGCTGCTTCTATAATAGCTCTTTCTACTTCTTCTTTGGTGATTTTATTACCTGTTTTAAGCCACTTTATATGTACTTTAATTTTGTTAGAAGCTGCCAACATCATAGGTAACATAACCAGAGTTAATACTGTTGCAATGGCAATACCGTATGCAATAGAAATTGCCATAGGTATTAAAAATTGTGCTTGTCTACTTTTTTCGAAAATTAACGGTGCTAAACCGGCAACTGTTGTTAAAGAAGTTAAGAAAATAGCTCTAAATCGAGATTGGCCTGCTTTTATCAAAGCTTCATCATATTTAAAACCTTCTTTTAAATAATTGTTGAATTTACCAATTAATACCAAGCCATCATTTACCATAATTCCTATTAGAGCTATAATACCTAAAAAGGATAAAATACCAATTGAAAAATTATGAACATAATGCCCCCAAATAACACCAATCATACTAAAAGGTATCATTAAAATTAGTAGAATTGGCTGGCTGTAAGAACGGAATGTAAATGCAATTACAATGTAAATTAATAACAAAATAATTGGACCAACTAGGTTTACAGAATCTGTTGTTTTTTTAGCTTCTCTATTTTGCCCTTCATACAAAGGTGAAACAGTTGGATATTTAGACAGAATTTCTGGCATAATATTGTTTTTAATATTGTCTAAAATTTCTGTTTCACTGGTTTCTAAATCTTTTAAATCTGCAGTAATTTGTATTTCTCTTTTCCCCTCTAAATGATTGATAGCAATATCTCCTCTTTCTATGATATACGTTGCAATTTCAGAAAACGGAACCCTAGAGCCATTTGGCGTTACAATACGCATATCATCTAAATCGTTTATAGAAGATCTGTCTTTTTTATCGTAACGAACCCACACTTTAATTTCGTCTTGACCTCGTTGAAAACGTTGTGCTTGAAAACCAAAAAAACCTGCACGTACTTGAGACATGATAGACTGTAAATTTAGTCCTAGTAAATAAGCATTGTCTTTTAGTTGTATACGAACTTCTTTAATTCCTGCAGGATCGTTATCTGTTACGTCTTTTAGTAATGGGTTGTTTTCTAAAATTTGTTTCAGCTCATCTTTAACTGCTTTTAGCTCTGTAATGTTATTTCCTAAGAGAGAAACTGCAACTGGACTTCCTCCAAAATTACCACCAGAACCAAAAACCAAACTTTCTACACCATAAACTTTTCCTACTAATTTTTGTATTGCATTTGTAATTTCTGGTGATGAAAAATCTCTAGTTTCTCCAGGTAAAAGGTTTACACTTAATGTTGCATTTGCGCTTCCTGGACCAACTCTTTTTATTACGTTTTCTACCACATCTGCATCTCCAGTTTGCTTTGCAGAATATTCTTTATTTACCACCCAAACTTTTTCTTCTATCATAGAAATGATAGAATCTGTAATTTTTTCGTTGGTGCCTTGTGGCATGTTTAAAGTAATTTGCACTCTATCACTAGCAATTCTTGGAAAAAAAGAACTTTTAATAATACCACCTCTTAAAGCAGAAAAACTTAAAAGTAAGGTTGCTACAAACAAACAGAAAACAAAGATTTTATTGTTTAAAGAAAACTTTAAAAAAGGTACATAATAATTGTCTCTAAATTTACCTAAATACTTATCTGCACCTTTATTTATTTTTGTAAAAAAAACATCTATTTTATTATTTTTTTTAAGGTGACCACTTTCTGATTTTTTTCTATCTAAAGCCTTAGAATGTGCAATATGTGCTGGTAAAATAATTAAAGCTTCTACTAAAGAAACTGTTAGTGTTAACAATACAATAGTAGATACTTCTCCAAAGAAACTCCCAATTCTACCATCTACAAAAAAGAAGGTTGAAAAAGCGATAATTGTGGTTAAGATTGCAGAAACGATTGGTGGAATTACTTCCATTGTACCATCTATGGCTGCTCTAATTTTAGATTTTCCTAAATCATAATAATGATGATAAATATTTTCTCCAATTACAATACCATCATCTACCAAAATTCCGATAACAATAATCATCCCAAAAAGAGACAAAACATTGATGGTTACATTAAATTGGGCTGCAAAAATAAACATCCCTAAAAAAGCAACTGGCAAACCAAAAGCTACCCAAATTGCCAAGCGTAAGTTTAAGAAAAGTGCTAAAAAGAAAAGTACTAAGAGTATACCTGAAATTGCATTTTTAGTTAGTAACCAAGTTCTATCTTTTAAGGTTGTACTTCTATCACTAGTAACACTTAATTGTACGTTTTGTTGTTGTTGATTGTATTTGTAAATGTAGTCTTTAATTTTATCTGCAGAAGATATTAAATCTTCGTTATTGGTATTGCTTACAGTAATATCTATCCCTAAATTTCCATTATAATAAAGTCTGTCTGGGTTTTCTGACCAAGTATCTCTTAAAGTAGCAATATCTTTTAACCGAATAATATTTCCGTTAGTTTCTGTTCTAACAATTAAATTTTGCAACTCTATACCATAATAAGAACGGTTACTTGCTCTAATTAAATAATCTTCTTCTGCTGTTTTTATGTTACCTCCTGTAATTAAAATGTTAGAGTTTCTAACAGCATTTGCCACTTCTGTAAACGATAAATTATAGGCACGTAAATCATTTTCACGTACAGCAATTTCTATTTCTTCTTCTGGAAAACCAGAAATTTCTACCTGAGAAATACCCTCGATACTACGTATATCGTTTTCTACATTTCTAGCGTATTGCTTTAAAGCTTTTAAAGAAACATTTTCTCCACTAACGGTAAAACTAATGGTAGGCCTTATGTTTTCTACCTTAGCAATTACAGGTGGTTCCATGCCAGATGGAAAAGAAGGAACTCTATCTACTGCATTTTTTACATCTGATAAAACAATGTCTATATTTTTTCCTTTTTCTACTTCTACATTTACGTTTGCAGTGTTTTCTCTTGAAACAGAGGTTACTCTTTCTACCCCAACAATCCCTTTTAAATTGTCTTCAATTTTAAGCACTACACCTTCTTCCATCTCTGCTGGTGATGCTCCTGGATATGCCAAGGTAATTCTAATTAACTGCGAATCTACCAATGGAAAAAAGGAAGATTTCATGCTAATAGCACCAATAATACCAAATACAAAAAAGGCAAAAACAATTACATTTACGGCAACATGGTATTTAATAAAATAGGCAATTATCTTTCTCATATAATTACTTTTTATTAGTTTTTACAACCATACCATCAAATGCGCCAGGTAAAGGTTGTGTAATAATTTTGTTGTTGTTTTCTAAGCCTTTAATAACCACATTTTCTGCGCCAAAATAAACAGGGTTTATAGTAGTTAAAGTTAAAATACTATCGTTTTTTACAGTATAAACAGCAGCATTATCTACCAATAATTTTCTAGAAATTTCTATGGCCTCTGGTATTGATTTTGCAACTAAATTAGCTTCTAAAAACATACCTTCTTTTAAATCTGGATGTTTTACATCTATAAAAGCTTTAATAGTTTGCGATACTTGATCTACACTACCATTTACACGAACTACTTTACCAGTATATTTTTTTGTTTTTTCTAAGTTGGTTAAGTCTACAGAATTCCCCGCTTTTAATAAATCTGCATAAGCAGCATTTACAGAAACTTCTAACTCGTAAATACTTAGATCTATAAACTCTCCTAATTTTTGTCCAGATCTAACCAAGGTTCCTGGGCTTACTAAAGCTTCTGTTAAAACACCAGAATAAGGAGCTCTTATTTGATATTTAGTATACCTAACTTCTAAATTTTTTACATTGTAATATGCTGTTAAAATACCGCTACCCGAAATAAAATATTTTTCTTTATCAGTAGAAAAATTTGGCAGTTTAGGCACAGATTTATTAAGATCAAAACCATTTAAATAGGTTTGCCATTTAGAAAACTCATCAGGATAATCTAACCTAATATCAGGCATAATAGCCGTTATTAAGTTGTATAAATTACTTTTTTGAGATTGTAAACTTGCGTAAAACTCTTCGCTATTAATACTTAAAAGTGTTTCACCTATATCATATTTTGTGCCTGGTTTAAATGCTTTGTTGGCTGTTTTTAAAACACCTTGTACTTCAGAAAATATTTCTATTCTATTTTTTGCAGTTAAATTACCACTTGCAGTTAAAATAACAGGAATGTTTTTGTTTTGCACGTCTGTTATAAAAACAGTTTTGATTTGCTTTTTAAATTTTGGTTTTGGTTTCTGATTTTTAGCTACAATATAATTACCTAAAAGTATAGCTCCTATAATAGCTAAAACGCCAAGTATGGCAAGAATAATTTTTCTCATAAATTTATTAGTTGTACTCGATTGTATAAATCGAATAAATATTTTTAATTGTTACAAAGATAGTTTTTTAGAATTTTGCCCTACTTAAACACTTAAAGCAACTTTGTTAAAGAAACGTTATAATTAGATAATATATTCTTAAAAACCTTACAACCACAAATTATAAACTAAAAGCCTTATTTTAGAGGTTTGTAATTTAACTAATTTAGTATATAAATTTGATTTCTTGTAAGCCTACAAATACAGCTTTATTTTTTACTTCTATTGATAAAATTCCCCAAAAAATTTGGGAAACCTTAGATTGTGAAAATAATATTTATTTTCATAGAGATTTTTTAAAGTCAATTGAAAAAAATCATCCAAAAATTACATTTTCTTATATTGTTTTGGTTGATGAAAACGAAACACCCATTGCTTTTTCAACCATTAAAATTATTAACTTTTACATACATGCATTGCAAAACGATTTTGATTTTTTAAAAATTTTAGGCAGAAAACTTGGTATATTAAAAGAAAACAAACCTTTACGTTTGTTAATTTCTGGTAATACTTTTGTAAGTGGAGAACATGGATTATTTATTGCCGAAAATCAAGAAAAACAAAAGGTTATTTTAAAATTGGCAAAGGCCATTAATCATTTTGTAAAATCGAATGCTACCTTAAAAAATAATATCGATGCATATTTACTAAAAGATTTTACAAATGAATCTTTATTTATAATAGACGAATTAAAAAAAGTAAGTTACAATCCGTTTTCTGTAGAACCCAATATGCTATTAAAAATAGATGAAAATTGGCAAAATTTTGCAGATTATTTGGCTGCTATGAAAACCAAATTTAGAGTAAAAGCTAAAAAAGCCTTTAAACAAAGTGCTGTTTTAAACATAGAAAACATTACAGCAAAAAATATTGAAACAACCTTGCCAGAAATGACAAGTTTGTATAAAAAAGTAGCTGAAAACTCTAATTTTAATTTGGGTGAATTTAATTTAGAAACCTACATTGATTTAAAGCAACATTTTGGCAAGAATTACATTTTAAAAGCCTTTTATTTAGAAGAAAAGCTTGTGGGTTTTATGTCTGGAATCATCAACAATAACAATTTAGATGCACATTTTGTGGGGATAAATTATAAATGGAATAAACCATATGCAATTTACCAAAGAATGCTATACACCTATATAGAAATTGCCATAGAACGTAAATTATCTAAAATTAATTTTGGCAGAACTGCTAGCGATATTAAAAGTTCTGTAGGTGCTGTGCCACAAGATTTAACGATGTATCTTCGTCATAAAAAAAATATTACAAACAAAATATTAAAGTTATTTTTGCAAAAGATACAACCAACGCCGTTTCAACAAAAATTTCCATTTAAAAATTAAAAAAATGCAAACAAGTACAGAATTAATTGCACTTTTAAACTTAACTGATGTAGGAGAAAATAATTTTAGCGGAGAAAGTTATACCATTGGTAGCCCCAATGTTTTTGGTGGGCAAGTATTAGCACAAGCAGTAAACGCAGCGTATAGAACCATACCAGAAAATAGGTTTTTACACTCTTTACATTCTTATTTTTTAGAAGCAGGAGATTTAGCTGTGCCAATAAATTATCATGTGGCAGAAATGAGAGATGGTGGTAGTTTTTCTACAAGAAGAGTTACTGCAAGCCAAAAAGGAAAAACAATTTTTATTTTGGCTGCCTCTTTTCATCAAAAAGAAGATGGTTTTGAGCATCAAACAACTTTTAATAAAAAAATAAAACAACCCGAAGAATTATTAAGTTGGGGTGATATGTTAGATCAATTTGGTGATTTTTTACCAAAATCTACCAAAGCTTTTTTAAGTGTAAAAAGACCTATAGAGTTTAAACCTGTTAGAGTTCCAAATCCGTTAGACCCAAAAGATCTTCCTGCTAACGAGCAAGTTTGGTTTCGTTTAAAAGGAAGTTCTAAGAATTTAGATTACAGAACTAAACAAGAAATATTAACCTATATTTCTGATTACAATGTTTTAAATGCAGCTTTTAACCCGAATGCTAGCAAATATAATTTTAGCAATACTCAAACGGCAAGTTTAGATCATTCTATGTGGTTTTTTAGAGACTTTAATTTTGATGATTGGATGCTTTTTTCGGCAGAATCTCCCAACGCATTTGGTGCAAGAGGATTGGCAAAAGGTAATATTTATACTAGAAAAGGAACCTTAGTAGCTTCTTTTGCTCAAGAGGGATTATTACGACCTAAGAAGCAGTAAGCAAAACAAAAAAATATGAGTGAATCTTTAATTTATGTAACAACTACAAACGGATTGTTGTTTTTATTAAGTATTATTTTTTGGAAATTTCCTCCCAAAAAAATTAATGGTTGGTATGGTTACAGAACACCAAAAGCAATGGAAAATCAACAAATTTGGGATTTTGCCAATAGCGTTTTTAATAAAAATCTATTAATTTATGCTGGTATTTCTTTTTTAGCAGGTTTGTTTTTTGCTAATTTTACCAACAAAGAGCTTTCTTGGCAACCCATGCTTTTAGTACTTTTATCAATTATAGTAAGTATTATTAAAACAGAACGTGCTTTAAATGATAATTTTACTGACGAAGGAAAACCAAAGCGTTAATAATTAAAAAGTGGCCACAAAAGAAACAGATAGATTTCTTCCAGGTGCTGCAACCCCAGAAGCAAACTCTATGTAATTTTTGTCTAGTAAATTATCTAATCTTGCTTGTAGAGAAAAATTAGGATTTATCACATATCTTCCATTAAAACCAACAGTAAACCAACTTGGTGAGCCGAAATAAATAGCTACTTCTTCAGTAGCATTTGCATTTACAATGGGTGTTAAATCATGATTGTCGATACCTTCTGTAATATTAAAGTCCTCAATATCTTTCTTACAATTAAATCTAAAATCTGCTCCTAACTCTAATTTATCCTTTTTATAACTTACTAGAAATTGACCAAATAAAGGCGGAATTGATGACATTGGTTCTTTTGTATCATAAGTTCTACCTTTTGTGTAAGTGATAAATCCTGAAGTATTCCATTGATTAGACAACTTCCCTAAATAATTTAAAGTATATCCCCAAATGTATGCAGTACCCTTATTTTGATTAGAAACAGCATTACCTAAATCACCATCGAACTCTACTTGTTTTATGCTACCATCTGTATTATATACAAAATCTCTTTGTATGTAATTATCTAATAATGTGTAATAAACATTGGCACCTATTCTAAATTTTTTATCGTTAAAAAACTTTAAAATACTAAACTCTCCATTGTAAGCGAATTCTGGTGTAACAGAAATATTAGGGATGGTAACATTTCCAGCTTTTTCTCTAACTCTTCCAATATCATCTATATTGGGTGCCCTAAAACCCGAAGAAACCACACTATTTATTTGCCAATTTTTATTGGGTTTGTAAACATAACCAGCTGTTGCAGTAACTGCAGAATGATTTGCAGAAATATCTTTATCTTCAAACTGAAGAAAAGTTTCGTCTATCCAACTTGCATTTAGTTGCGTATTTGTAAAACGGATGCCTGTGTTTAACGTAGCTTTTCTGCTAATATCTTGTCTGTAATCTACATATACAGCAGAACTTAAGTAATTACTATTACCATCTGGATAACGAGATTGTACTTTAAAATCGTTGGAAAACCCATTAATTTCTCCGTTTACAATTTTTAATTCTTTTCCATAAGAATTAGAAGCCACATCGTTATAAGCTATCTCAAAACCATAAGATAAATTTCTGGTTTTATCTGTAGTTAAAGGCACAGAAAAATCGCCATTCAAACTAAAAACATCTACAGATTCTTCTCTGTAAGACCTGTTTAAACTACCAAATTTACGCTGTATTCTACTTTCTTGTAGGTTTTGGTAAGCTGCAGTTATACTTCCTTCTTCTAACCAATTTTTATGCGGATTTAATATTAATTGTGTAGATGCTAAAAACCTATTTTGTGGTCCATAATACCATTCGGAAAATTTTAAAGAAGAGGTATCTGTTAGGTCTGTTAGCTCCATTAATCTATCAAACCTTGGTATGTCTGATGATGTTGAGTATTGTAAATTTACGTTTAAGTCTGTGCTTTTAGATAGAGGTACAAAAAACTTTTGTAAAACATCTGTTTGATTATAGCCTGTATTTCTTAGTAAATCTGGATTCGTATTTTTTGTGGGACTTGCTTTATAATTACCATGTAAATTTTCTGAATAATAGTAAACCCTACCCCAATTATCAAAGCCATGAGAACGATTTTTACCTGCCATTAAATCGCCAAAATCACTGTACGAAATACTGGTTAAAGACGCCCATTTTTCTCTTCTAACCTCAGCAGTTACATTGGTTGTAATTTCTTGATTTACAGAAGAAAACCTAGAAAAAAACTGACTTTTTACTTCATTTTCATCAGAAAGTCTAGGTGTTTTTGTGTAATAATGAATTACACCTCCTAAAGCGTCAGAACCATAAATTACAGACGATGGTCCAAAAACAACTTCTGTCTTTTCTAACATATTTGGTGTTACAGTAATAGCATTTTGTAAATGGCCTTTTCTGTAAATAGCATTGTTCATTCTTACACCATCTACCACTAATAAAACCCTATTAGACTCCATACCTCTAATTACAGGACTACCACCACCAAATTGAGATTTTTGCACTTTTACACCAGGTATTGTTGCCAATAAATCTGCCGATGTTTGTGGAGATACTTTTTGAATCTCTCTAGCATTTAATACCGCAATTTGTTCTGCAATTTTGCTAGACTTTTGGTCTTTTTTAAATAGAGAAATTACGATTTCATCTAACTGTTCTGATTCTTTGGTTAGATAAACTATATTATTAGTTGCTAATATGGTTGCTTTTTTAATTCTTAGAACAGCATAAGAAAGATGAGAAAAAACAATAATTTCGTTTTTTCTAAATTCAGAAATATCTGCAAAACCATTATTTGTAGTAGTATTTATAGTTTGTAGATCATTAAAAACACTAACATTTCTAACAGTTTTACCAGTTTGTTTATCTACAACTTTTACGTTTTGGCTATAAGCCAAACAACTAACAAAAATGCTTATTATAAAAAGGAATTTTTTCATTTAACTAAATACTGTTTCTAATATTTGTAAAGATTTTGGTTTTCTAAAACCGTCCAAATGTAATTCAAAATATTGTATGATGATTTGTAATACCATTTGCCTTTCTGTTTTACTAAAAGACACGTTTTCTATAGCATCAAAATTTATGCCTAACAGCTTTTTAAATTGATAAAATTTGTTACCTGTAATTACATTTTTGTTTGTTGCTGATTCTGAGAAACTTCCATTTAATAAATCGAAACCCATTTTTTCTTTCTCTGATAAATCTGGATAAAAACCAAGGTATTTTGAGGTGTTTAATAAAAACAATAAATGAAAATTGGCTATTTTATCATGTACATCTAACCAAATAAGTGCTGTTTCTAAATAGTTATAAAAGACTTCGTTTTTTTCTTCTTCTTGTATACTACTTGCTAAAACTTCAGAAATAAATAATACTACAGATTGTTTAACAATATCTTTATAAATAGTTTTATAAGGATTTAGTATTTGTACTTCTTTTAGGTTGTTTAACGTACTTTTATTATTGTGATTTGCAACAATAGTTAATTGGGTAAGTGGTTGAAAATAAGCAATTTTAATTCCTCCTTTTTTAGCTTTTAAAATACCTTTTATGATGTAAGATTTTAAACCTTCTTGTGCTGTGTAGCATTTTACAATTAAGCTAGTATCACTATATTTTAGTGCGCTTAAAACAATTGCTTTGGTGGTTACAATTGCCATTTAATTTACAATGGCAATTTTAGTAACTGAGGTTTCAGAAGCATCGTCATTAGAAAGTAAAACAATGTACACACCAGATGCTACACTTTTACCCGCTAAATTTTTCTTATTCCAAACTACTTTACCTCCTTGTAATTCTTGTCCTTCTACAACATTGGTTTCGTAAACCAAATTACCTGCTACATCTAATATTTTTACATTGGTTCCTTTTGGCAAATGTGTGCCATTTCTACCATCTATAGTTACGGTTGTATGATTTATTAAAGCTGGATTTGGGTACGCATAAACATCACCTAAAACATCACCAAAAGGTGCTACATTACTATTGTAGGCTACAATACCTTTATTTGTAGCGAAATATACTTTACCATTTGTATCATCAACAGCTATTTTTACAATCTTATTTGATGGTAAAGGCGAATTTTTTTTACTAAAATTAGCTATAGTTGTTTGTCCACTTGGGTTTGTATACAAAACACCACCATTATCTGTTCCAAACCATTTGTTATCTGCACCATCAACCTTAATAGAATTTATTGTTTGGTCTCCTAAAAGTCTATCTCCAAAACCATCTTCATTTACGTTTACAACAATTGGACTTGCATTGGGTGTAGCATCATCAAAAATACCAGAAGCATTTTTGTAAACTACCAAACCAGATTTGGTTCCTAACCAAATTTGGTTGCTTCTATCTACAGCTACTGTTCTAACAGTTCCATCTGGCAAATTACCTAAATTTGGTGTGGCAATTAACGATTTTTTTCTATTTCCGTTTTCGTTAAAAACAAAAGCTCCATTGTTTCTAGAACCATACCAAATACTATTGTTTCTATCTACAATCATTTCACTTAAACCAAATGCAGGATTTGTTTTTACAGAACTCATATCAATACTAGACCATTGCTCATTTGCAGAGAGTTTTTTTAACTCATTGGGCACTCCAATATTTGTAACCCACAAATTACCTTGAGAGTCTAATGCTGTACCACTAATTCTAATAGTTACTCTATTTGGATCTAAAGCAACAATATCTTCTAAAGGACTATTTAAGTGATTGTAAAATGTTGTAATTTGATCATTTTCTACTACTAAGAGACCTCCTGTTAGAGGTGAATTAACCTTTCTTGTATCTCCAAAAGAACTTATATAAACTTTGTTTTCTGCATTGGTATCTATAGTTATATGACTTAAATCTGTTAAAGGAAAATCTGGATTATATTTTGTATTAATCCAACTTTCTCCATTAAAATGACTAAAGCCTTTTCTATTAAAAGAAGGTCCAAAAACAGCTGAATATCCACCATAAACCACCCATAAATTTTTGTTATGTGCTGCAATAGAAAAAGCTTCATTAGAAAGCGGTCCTTCTGGATGAATTTCTAAAAAATTTGTTGGCTCGGATGCTGTAACCGCTAAAACACCTAATTCATTTGTACCTAAATAAGCTAAATTATTTTCGAAAAAAGCTGTATTTAAGGTAAAAACTGTATTTGTATTTGATTCAAATTGTGCAACTTGATTCATACTTGCACCTAATATAACCGCACTATTATTTAAGGCAATTGCTAAATTTGTTGTGGAAGGTTTTAGGCTTTGTATGGTTTCAGAAAAACTATTTATGGGTAATATTGTAGTTCCATCAAAACGGAATAAGGTATTATTTTCTGCAAGGTACACTGTGTTATTAAACAATGCAATATTGCTAAATTTTTTGGTAGGAAAAGCTTGTTGCCAGTTATTAAAATCTATTAAAACACTATTAGTTGCATCTGCAGTAAAAAGGCCGTTTTGTGTTGCTGCATAAATAGTATTGTTAAAAACAATTGTTTTATTTATTTGTATTGATAATGAATTAGCTCCAATAAAATATGTGTCTCCAAATTCTAAATTTTCTATATCATACACTACAATTGCAAAAGGCGTTGCTAAATAAAGTTTGTTGTTTAATTCGCTAATATGAATGATGCTTTTTTCTCCAGATTGATTAAAATTTACAATATCTGATGAAATAGTGATGGTACCATTATCATCTACTACTTCTACCAAACCATTTTGATAACCAATTACCAGTCTTTTAAATTCCTTATTGTAGTGTATTGCAGTAGTAGTTTCTCCAGACAAGCCTTGTACAGAAGATAGTTTCGAAATTTCGCCATCTGTGGTATTATAAGTAAAAACAGCATTGTCTGAAAGCGCATAAATAACATTATCTACTTTTACAAAATCTTTTACATTGTTGTAAGAATAAAAATCTTCCCAAGAAGTACTATAATCTGTTTGTGCAGAAATAGTAAATGAAAGTATAATAAAAAAAAATAAAAAGTTATTTTTCATTTTTAAAATTTATATCTCAAAGATATTTATTTATTGTTAGAATAACGAGAAAACATCTTACATTAGTACAAATTTGAAAGATATTTTATGGCCATAGAAATAGAGAGAAAATTTTTAGTAAAAAATGATGACTTTAAAAAAGAGAAACATCAAAAAAAACTCATAAAACAAGGATATTTAAATTCTAATAAAAGTAGAACTGTTAGAGTTAGAATTGCAGAGAATAAAGCTTTTTTAACAATAAAGGGAAAGTCTAACAAAACAGGAACTAGCAGATACGAATGGGAAAAAGAAATACAACTTACTGAAGCTGAAGATTTATTACTTTTATGTGAACCTACCATTATTGAGAAAAACAGGTATCTTATAAAAAAAGGAAAACACCTTTTTGAAGTTGATGAATTTTTGGGAGAAAACGAGGGTTTACGTATTGCAGAAATAGAATTACAAGAGGAAGACGAAAAATTTGAAAAACCAGATTGGTTGTCTAAAGAAGTAACTGGAATTATTAAGTATTACAATTCTTATATCAGTAAAAATTCATTTAAAAAATGGGTATAAAAAACCTCGAAAAAAAAAGTTCTAAGAAATTTCATAAAACTACTGCTATCTATAAAATATTATATACGGATAAGAAATGACTAATACTACCCAAAAGTACAAATAAGTGAAAGATTGCATGGTTGTATGAAAGTTTTTTTATCACATATAAAATGGCTCCAATACTATAAAAAACACCTCCTAAAAAAAGTAAATTTAGGCTGTAAGAAGACAAATTTTCCATTAAAGGTTTTATAAAAAACAACACTTGCCACCCCATTAACAAATACATTGCTGTAGAAATTATATTGAATTTTCCTGTAAAAAAAAGTTTTAAAATAATACCCACCAAAGCAAAAAGCCAAACAAAAATTACCATGTAATTACCCAAAGTACTATCTAAGGCAACCAAACAATAAGGTGTATAGCTACCCGCAATTAAAACATAAATGGCTGAATGATCAAAAATATTTAACCTTCGTCTTTTAATGGCATTTTTTGCAGCGTGATAAAAAGTAGAAGCTGCATATAAAATAATCAAACTTAAACCATAAATTATAAAACTTAAAGGTTTTAAAAAACCGCTAAACTGAAGCGCTTTTATAATTAAAAATGGAAATGCAATAAGACTTAATAGTAAACCAAATGCATGAGACCAAATATTTAGCTTTTCTTCAGAATCTGAATAGTTATGATTTAATTTTTCGCTCATTTTGTCTATTGGTATCTTTCATATACTTTTCATCATTTGTCAATTCTTTGTAAATGGTTGCAAATGTTTTGTCTTTTAACTGATTCATATCATTTATTACAGACATCTCTTTGGTTTCTATAAATTTATGCTGTTTAATCCTTAATTTTCCTGGCCTCCCTTTAAAAACATCCCAAGAAAAAAAACGTTTACAATCGTAATAAGTTTGTGGTACAATAGGTATTGTAAACTCAATAGCTAAACTAAAAGCTCCTTGTTTAAAAGGTGCTAAAACAACATCTTCAGTAGGTACTAATCCTTCAGGAAAAATTGCCATGCTTACTCCATTTTGCAACCTTTCTTTAGCCATTTTAAAAACTCTTTTTCTACTTTCTAAACTACTTCTATCTACCATTATTACCACTCTTTTGTAGAAAAAACCAAATACAGGAATTTTAACTAGTTCTTTTTTACCCACAAAAACAATTGGATTTTTACTAATTGCAATTAACACAAAAGGGTCTAACAACGATGCATGATTTGGGCAAAACATATAGCTTTTATTAGGCTCTATTTCTTGTTCTGCAGTAAAATCTAACCTAAAACCCATTCCGTAAATTAGAATTTTAGATATAATTCTTGCTAATTTCCAAAATATAGGGTATTGATTTTCTTTAAATGTGAATACCAATAATAAAGGCGATAAAATTAAGATGGAGGCAAACATTAGTAGGTAAAACCATAAGCGCCAAACAAGTAAAAAAAGTATTTTTAAAATCTTCACGAATAGAATTGTAGTTAAATTATGTAATATTTACATTTATATTAAAAAAACTAACGTAACAAAAATACTAATATTCTTATTGTTTATTGATTTTACTAATCAAAACCTTATTTTTGTGCTTTAACCACGAGCATATATCTAATACTCGTAAAAAAAATCATATAAATAAAAATAAATGTCTAGAATTTTAACAGGTGTACAAAGTACGGGTACCCCGCATTTAGGAAATTTATTGGGTGCTATTTTACCAGCTGTAGAAATGGCAAACAACCCAGAAAATGAAGCTTTTCTTTTTATTGCAGATATGCATTCTTTAACTCAAATTAAAAATGGTACTATTTTAAGAGAAAACACTTATAGTACAGCAGCAACTTGGTTGGCTTGTGGTTTAGACATCCATAAAACTGTTTTTTACAGACAAAGTGATATACCACAAACTGCAGAGTTAACTTGGTATTTAAGCTGTTATTTTCCTTATCAAAGACTTACTTTGGCACATAGTTTTAAAGATAAATCTGATAGATTAGCAGACGTAAATGCAGGTTTATTTACCTACCCAATGTTAATGGCTGCAGACATTTTGTTGTACGATGCAGAAATTGTACCTGTTGGTAAAGACCAATTACAACATTTAGAAATTACTAGAGATGTTGCCAACAGAATTAACAATGTTATAGGAGATACTTTGGTGCTGCCAAAAGCAAAAATACAAAAGCACACAAAACTTGTACCTGGTACAGATGGAGAAAAAATGAGTAAATCTAGAAATAATACCATTAATATATTTTTAACTGATAAAAAGTTAAGAAAACAAATAATGGGTATTAAAACAGATAGTTTGGCTTTAGAAGAGCCCAAAAATCCAGATACAGATAACGTTTTTGCTCTTTATAAATTAATTGCTAATGAAGAGGAAATTGAAAAGATGAGAGCAAATTATGTAGGTGGTAATTATGGTTATGGACATGCAAAACAAGCATTGTATGAATTAATTTTAGAAAAATTTGCTGTAGTTAGAGAACGTTATCATCATTTTATGGAGAATAAACACGAAATTGATGAAGCGCTAAATATAGGTGCTTCAAAAGCAAAAATTACTGCAGATTTAGTTTTAAAAAGACTAAGAAATAAAATAGGATACTAAAAAAAACCTCGCAAATTGCGAGGTTTTTTTTACATTATAAGTGTTTTTTTTATAACCACTCACAAATAATCCCTCCCATTAACGCTAAAGTAACAATCCAATAACCAGCATTTATGGCTACATATTTAAATGATTTTTTTTCGAACATTGCTTGTATGCCTAAAATTGGTAAAATCAAAAAAACACCATATAATATACCATGAAAAGCACCGTGTTTAAAAGTTCTAAATCTGTCTCCATAAGTAGATACAAATTTTTCAAAATAAGAATAGGCTTCTCCTGTTTGTTCATTAAAACCAGGCTCGCCTGCTAATGTAGAGTAAGCGCCCATTTGATGGATAACCATTGGCATTAAAGCAAAAGCTATAAGTACACTTAAAATAAAACAAATAACTAGTGTTTTTACCATATTTGTTCCTTCTAAAGACTCTTTGGTAAAACCCATTTGTCGCATCCAAGTATTACCAAATAAAGGTCCATACCAAAAAAAACCGATAAACATTGGCAATAATGCCGCTACAAAAAAGATGTAAAAATTCATTTCCATAATATATAAAATTTTTTAGTTGAAAATCAAATATAGTAAATAAGAAATTGATATTTAGATGTTTACAAAAAAATAAACCTAAAAGAAGTTTCTTTTAGGCTTGGATTAATTTTTAAATTAAAGATCTTTATTGAATCTTCATCGATTTTGCAATGGCTTCTAACTCAAACATAAAAGCTCTTTTATTTACAGAGGGTGCATAGGTAAAACCTTCGAAAACTAGAATTCTATTATTCTTTTTATCTACAATAGAATAGTTTAAAAAAGGACCTGCCATAAAATCGTTTTTAACCTCCCATTTACCTCTAGTTTCAAAAGCTTTTAAACCGTTAAAAGTTATTTCTGATGTGAAAGGTGTGTAGGCCTCTTCTGTAATCATGTGCATGGTTTCTGGATTTGAACCAGGAATGTATTTTGCACCAATACTATCTCTAACAGACACAATGTTTTCGGGTACTTTTTCTTCATCTTCTAAGGGAATTGCATAGATTAGTATATTATTACTACCTGTTTTAGCAATACCACTAGTTAAATGCTGTCTTAACCATAAAAATTCACCTGTATCGTCTACAGTTTTAAAATTATCTGGTATGGTTAAAGTAACCCCTAAATTTTGTACTGTTTTATATTTACTTTCATCAAGCTTTCTCTTTTTAAAAAGATTTTGCGTCATAGAAATATCAGATGCTATAAAAGCAGCTATAATTTCATTTTCGTGTTTTTGAAACATTTTTATAACACCTTCATCATCTTTTGCATATACATATACAATGGTTTGTGGTTGCGCATAAACATTTTTCTTAATAAAAAAATCTTCTTTATCACCATTCCCTATTACTAGAACGTTTCTAGAAACCTTCATCATACTACCAAAACCATTGGGTGCTACTTGCGATATCGATAATATGGGTTCTGGTTGTGGTAAACCTACCATTAGTTCTCCAAAAGAATTTCTAATTTTATCACCTAAATCTCCATTCCAATCACTCGCTTTAGTAACTACCATTACTTTATTTATTTTACCAATGGAGTTTCTTAGTACAAATTTATCATTACCTGTACAAGATGTAATTAATATTACAAGGGTAAATAGAGTTATTATTTTTTTCATTTTGATTTAACTTTTATATATTTTAAGTTTAGTTCCTGGTTTTAGACTTTTAACACTCCAAATATTGTTCCAGTTTTTAATTTCTTCTATAGAAACATTTTTAAATTTTCTAGAAATTGTCCATAAAGAATCTCCTTTTTGTACAGTATAAGTTTCAAACTTGGTTTTTTTAGTATATTTTGTTGTTTTTTTATTGCTTGCAATTTGAACAGATTTTTTAGGAATTGCCAATTTTTTAGGATAAATACTTAAGCGTTGTCCGATTCTTAATCGACTAGTTTTTAAACGATTCCATCTTTTAATATCACTAACTCTTACACCATATCTGTTTGCAATTTTACCTAAGAAATCGCCACTTTTTACTCTGTAACGAATGCGTTTATCCATTTCAAAATACTTAGGTAAAGGCTTTTCTCTTTTTGCTGCATCTTCTGCTGCCAAGGTATACATTGCTTCTTCTTTATCTAAAAAGTGAAATACGTTTTTTCTAGGCAAGGTTACAGCGTAATTTTTATTAGCAACAAAAGGAATAATATCTAATTTGTAAGAAGGATTTAAAAACTGAATTAACTCTGAACTAATGCCTGTAGTTTCTGAAATATGATCGAAACTAATGGTTTTTTTTATTTGAATAGTATCTGTTTCGAAATGACGAATTTGTGGTGATTCTGCAATTAATTGATGTTCTTTTTGATACTCAAACAAATACATGGTTGCATAAAATGCAGGCACATAACCTGCTGTTTCTCTTGGTAAAAAAGGTCTAATATTCCAGTAATTTCTATAACCTCCAGAGCGTTTTATAGCTTTTGCAACATTTCCAGGACCAGAGTTATAGGCTGCTAAAGCCAAATCCCAATCGCCAAAAATATTGTATAAATCTGATAAATATTTACATGCAGCAATGGTAGCTTTAACTGGGTCTTGACGCTCATCTACATAAGAACTTACTTTTAAATTGTATTGTATACCTGTTGTGTACATAAATTGCCACAAACCTGTTGCACCCACTCTAGATTTTGCAGTTGGGTTTAATGCAGATTCTACAATTGCCAAATATTTCATTTCTAAAGGAATATCGTATTGATCTAAATATTTCTCGAACATTGGAAAGTAAAAAACTGCTTTTGCCATTAAAGCTGGATAATATCTTTTTCTATATTTTAAATACGATTTTATAACTTTTTCTAATGCAGGGTTGTAAGCAATATGAAAAGGTGTTTTGGTATCAATTTTTTGCAATCTTTCTTTTAAAATTGAGGTTGATAAGGGTACATCATCTACTTTTTTATCGTTGATGTTTTTAATAAAATATTCAGAAGTATCGTACAAAGGCGATTTATACTTTGTATGCATTAACAAACTATCTATCAACACAATATCATAATCTGTAAACAAATCTGTACGTGATATTTTTTTAGAAATTGTATTTGTAGGTATTTGTGCAAAAATACTTGAGGAGATCAAAAAAAGGATCAAAAATTTTTTCATTATATAATTGTTAGCTTCTTTATAATTTAGCTAAATAGTGTTTAAAAAGTTAATTCTACAGCAATTGGGCAATGGTCTGAATGTTTGGCTTCACCCAAAATATACGCTCTAGAAATATTGTTTTTTAAAGGTTCTGAAACCATGGCATAATCTAAACGCCAACCTTTATTATTAGCTCTTGCGTTTGCTCTATAACTCCACCAAGAATATTCTTGCTTTTCTGGATTTAGATATCTAAAACTGTCAATAAATCCGCTTTCTATAAACTCGCCAATCCATTGTCTTTCTTCTGGTAAAAAGCCAGAAACACCTTTCATTTTTGGATTGTGTATATCTATTTCTTCGTGACAAATATTGTAATCTCCACAGATCACTAAATTGGGTATTTCTTGTTTTAAATGGTTGATGTATTCTTGGATTTCATCCATATAATTTAGCTTAAAACTCAATCTATCTAAATTTGTACCCGATGGCAAATACATGCTCATAATTGAGACATCATCAAAATCTACTCGTAGATTTCTACCTTCAAAATCCATTGTTTCTATGCCTGTACCATACACCACATTGTTGGGTTTTTGTTTGCATAAAATTGCAACAGATGAATAGCCTTTTTTTTGTGCAGAAAACCAAAAATGATATGGGTAACCTGCATTTTCGAAATCTTCTAAATTTAATTGTTCTTTGTGTGCTTTGGTTTCTTGTATGCAAATAACGTCTGGATTTGCGGCTTCTAACCAATCTAAAAACCCTTTTTTTAATGCTGCTCTAATTCCGTTTACGTTGTAAGATATTATTTTCATATTCTCATATTTATTTCTTCTTAAGGAAAGAAAACTGAATCTCTAAAGTTTTTTATGAATTACTTTTTTAAAAAATAACCATTTAATTTGTGCTTCTTTACCGTTTTGTTTTTCTACAATTTTTACTTTTGGTGATAAAATGTAGGCCAAACCTACTGCAATTGCTGTATTAATTAAAATTTCTTTTACGTTAAAAACTTTATCTAACAACAATATAAAAACCAGAATTAAAAATGGAGTTATCAACCAATATGTTTTTTTAAAAAGCTTCATTTGTTTTATTTAACTTTATAATTATCTCTTAAGGTTCTCCTCATAATTTTATTAGATGCTGTTCTTGGCAACACATCAATCTTTAGCAAATCTGCAACTTTGAATAAAGGATTCAGTTCTGTTTTTGCAATTTTTTGGGCTGCTTTTAATCGATCTTCATCGTTATTTTGGTTTTTATTCTCTACATAAAACACCACTAATTTTGCAGGACCTCCATCTTCTGGAGCAGCTGCAATGGCAGCAGATTCTAACACAAAATTTAATTGATTGATGGCCGCCTCTATTTGAGTAGCGCTTACTTTTATTCCGCCTAAATTCATAGCATCGTCTACGCGTCCTAAAATTTTAAAATAGCCGTTTTCTAATTGCCTTAACTCATCTCCATGCCTTCTTAAAACTTTTTGATGTTTAGGTGTGTCATCATAATATATTTTTTGATGATTTTTATTGAGCAACTCTGTAGAAAGTCCCATAATTGGCGGAATTAAAAAAACTTCTCCTTGCGTAGTTTCCTGATAATTTTCATCTAACAAAACAAAATCGCTACCTAAAGCTTTGGTAGAAAAAGTACTTGGTATATTTTCTTGCACAACTGTGCTTGTTATGTAACCACCACCAATTTCTGTACCTCCACAATACTCTATAACTGGTTTGTTGTTGGCCAGTTGCATTAAATAGTTCATTTCTGTAGGGTTAGAAACCTCTCCTGTAGAACTATAGTTTTTAATTGCATTCCAATTAAATGGCTCCATACAACCTGAATTTTTCCAATGTTTTACAATACTAGGTATTACCCCCAACATAGATACTTTTGCATTTTGAACAAATTCTCCAAAACCTGCACCTAAAGGCGCATCATAATACAAACCTATAGCTGCTTTATTTATTAAGGTTGCAAAAATTAACCAAGGTCCCATCATCCAACCTAAGTTGGTGGGCCAACAAACTACATCATTTTCTTGTATATTTTGATGATAGAAGCCGTCTGAAGCTGCCTTTATTGCTGTGGTATGATTCCAAGGAATTGCTTTAGGCTCTCCTGTTGTACCCGAAGAAAAAAGGATGGTTATACAATCTTGTGGTGATTGTTTTACAGAGGTAAAATTGGTGTTTTCTGAAAGAAAATCATCCCAAAAAACATCTTGATTTCTTAGTGAAATAACTGTTTCTTTTTGCGTTTTTATAACAACTATTTTATGGGTATTGGCGGTTACAACTTTTTCATATAAAGGAAATATTTTACCAGCTCGCTCTAAAACATCTTGTGTAAAAACTACTTTTGGGTTTGTAATTTGTAATCGAACTTGAATTTCTTTTGGGGTAAAACTATCTACAATTGTGGCTACCTTAACACCCGATTTTATGGCAGCTAAATAAATTGCTACACACTCAACTGACATTGGTAAATCTATTGCAATGGTATCCCCTTTTTTTACTTGAATATTTTTAAAACTGTTGGCAATTTTATTTACAAGATTTTCTAGTTCTTTTTGTGTTACTTTTTGAACCTCTTTATTGGGTTTTTGAAACACAATTGCAGTAGCATTATCTTGATTTTGAAAACAAGAATCTATGATGTTTAATTGAGCACCAAACAACCATTTTGCTTTGGTTACTCCATCATCAATATTTAAAATTTTTTTAAACTTTTTATGTTGAATGATATGAAGATTTGCAACAGTTTCTTCCCAAAAAGTTTCTTTATGTGCAACAGACCACTCCCATAAATCTTTATAATTGGTAAATTGATGTTTTTTCATCAACGTATCAATATTTGAGTTTATCGTTTTTTCTACTGTTGGTTGCCACATAGATGAATGGTATTAAAAATCTGTATCTTCTTCTGGAATTGTATCTATTTTGTCTTTCTCTTCTTCATCTGTTTTTTCATCACAATCTACTTTGATACTTAAATCTTCTGGTCTTTCAAAATCTTCTTTACTAATGTTTAAGCTTTTATCTGCATAACATTTTTTCATAAATAAAGCCCAAGAAGGTAAAGACATGGTTGCTCCTTGTCCATAACCAATTCCAGTGAAATGGGTTGATCTATCCTCTCCACCTGTCCAAACTCCTGTTGCCAAATTAGGCACAATTCCCATAAACCAACCATCTGACTGATTTTGTGTTGTACCTGTTTTTCCTGCAATTTCGTTTTCAAAATTATAAGGAAAACCCGTAACTATTTTTGGAAAGGTAGTGTAAGGAGAACGTAATCTAACACCAGAACCAGACTGTGTAACTCCTTTTAATAAATCTATAATTACATAAGCAGATTCTTCACTTAAAACCTCTTGAGTTTTTGGTGTAAATTGTTCTAAAACTGTTCCGTTTTTGTCTTCTATTCTAGTAATAATCATTGGGCTTACACGCAAACCACTATTGGCAAACGTAGCATAAGCACTTACCATTTCTAGTAAAGATAAATCTACAGCACCTAAAGCGATAGATGGTATAGCTTTAATCTCACTTTCTATACCGGCAGCTTTTGCCAAACGTACAACATTTGCTGGAGAAACCATATCTATTAATCTTGCAGACATCGTGTTTACAGAACTTGCTAAACCTTGTTTTAAAGTTAACATACCTCCATATTTTTCATTAGAATTTTTAGGCATCCATTCTTCTGGGATACCATATTTTCCTTGTGGTATGGTGTAAGGTACATTTGGAAACTGATCACAAGGAGACATTTTTAACTGATTGATAGCTGTTGCATACACAAAAGGTTTAAAGGTAGAGCCTACTTGCCTTTTTTGTTGCTTTACAGCATCATATTTAAAATGTTTGTAATTTACACCACCTACCCAAGCTTTTATATGACCTGTTTGTGGCTCTATAGATAGTAAACCTGAACGTAAAAAGAATTTATAATATTTAATTGAATCGTTTGGAGACATGATGGTATCTAAATCTCCTTTGTAAGAAAACACTCGCATTGCTGTTTTCTTGTTAAATACTTGGTCTATGTATTTTTTAGATTTTCCTGCGTTTTTTAAACGTTTGTATCTGTCTGAATTTCTTTTGGCCCTTTCTAAAATACCTTTAATTTGACTTTTTTCGATGTCGTAAAAAGGCGCTGTTTTGTTTTTCTTTTGTTCTTTAAAAAAGAATTTTTGCAAGTTGGCCAAATGTTCATTTACAGCTTCTTCTGCATATTGTTGCATTCTAGAATCTAAGGTTACGTATATTTTTAAACCATCTCTAAAAATATCATATTCTTCTCCATTAGGTTTTGGATGCCTTTCTACCCACTTACGCATTACTTTTTGTAGATGACCTCTAAAATAAGTAGCATAACCATCACTATGGCTTTCTGGAGTAAAGTTAATTTTTAAGGGTAATTTTTGTAAAGAATCTTTTTCTTTTTTTGATAAAAATTCATTCTTGTACATTTGTGCAAAAACCACGTTTCTTCTTATCAACGATTTTCCTTTAGAAATTTCTCTATTAGGATTGTATTGTCTGGGGTTTTTTAACATTCCAACTAAAATAGCCGCTTCTTGCACATCTAAATCTTTGGCTTCTTTACCAAAATAAATTCTTGCTGCAGAGCGTATACCAGAGGCATTAAATAAAAAGCCTTGCGTATTTAAATACATAGCAATAATTTCTTGCTTTGTGTATTGGCGTTCTAATTTAATGGCAACAATCCACTCTTTTGATTTTTGTAATACTCTTTTAAAAATATTACTAGATGCTCTTTTGGTAAATAAATTTTTAGCTAATTGCTGCGTAATAGTACTTGCACCACCACTACCTGGTTTTAAAACAGCTCTTACAGTACCTCTAAAATCGATACCAGAATGTTCGTAAAAACGCTCGTCTTCTGTAGCAACCAAAGCATTTACTAAGTTTGTTGGCAACTCTTTAAAGTGTATAGGCGTTCTGTTTTCTTTAGCGTATTTACCAATGGTTTTACCATCTATAGAAATTACTTCTGTAGCTAAGTTAGTTTGTGGGTTTTCTAATTCTTCAAAAGTTGGTAAAGCACCAAAACCACCTACTGAGGCAATAAAGAAAAGTAGTAAGATAATTCCAAAACCGCCTAAAATAATTCCCCAAAACCATTTTACATATTTTTTATAGCTTGTTTTTTCTTTTTTTTTCATGATAAAAAATTGTTCTCAACATGGTGTTGAGCTTTTATATATTGATATTTTCTATGTATGTTTTATTCGATTTTTTCGATACTAAAACCCACATCTTGTATGCCTTTTAAATTATTTAGTGGTTCTATTTCTCCGTTTTTTCTCATAGCTTGAAAAATCTCTACAGCATAACTACCCGATTTTGGAAAAACTTTACGTTCCTTATAAAATAGTTTATTTTCTTTAATTTCAGAAAAACCGCTTCCTAAATAAGCACCTTTTTCATCTGCCATTTTATATTGTAAAGTATCTACAACTTTTGTGCTATCTGGAAATTTTAAAACCGTTATTAAGTATAAATTACTAAACTCGTAAGCACTATTATTGCGTATGTTTATAAATAAGTTTTTGGGCGATAGCGTATCTGTAATATTAAAATTAAAACTTATTTTCTTTGATGCTTTCCAAGAACTATCTTTAAGGGTTTTATATTGACTAAATTCTACTTTATCATTACAGGAAATGTACATTGTGCACACCACAAAAAGTAAACAAAAAAGTTTATTTTTCTGAATCGTTTCCATTTTTTGGATTGTTATTTGCACGATTTCTGTTATTCTTTCTTCTTGGTTGATTTGTTTTTGTTATTTCGCCTGTTGGCTTGTTTTTAGTATTGTTTTGTTTTCTAGGATTTGGATTATTTTTATTTTGTTGTTTTGCCTGAGGTTTTCTCTTCGTATTTGTTTTTGGCGCTACTTTTGTAGCATCAGCTCCTACAGGTTTTTTCTTTTTTCTATTTCTATTATTTCTTCTACGTTTACTTGTTTTTGGAGCATCAAAACGTGTTAAACTATCTTGCCCAACTGCATCTTCAAAATCTACCTTTTCTGGAATTACCACATCAGATTCGTATTCTTCTAGCGTTGCAGACTTTTTGTTGTTTTTATTAAGTTCTATAATTTCTAAAACCTGTTCTAAAGTTAAACGAAACCATTTAAAACGCTCTTCTTTGTAGGTATACCAAAGGTGATTTTTAAAAATATCCATCTTTACAAAAACAGCCTCTCCTTTTTCTGTTTTTAAAACAACATCTTGTTTAGGAAAGGATTTTAAGGCATCTAAATAGGTGTCTAACTCAAAATTTAAACAACATTTTAATTTACCACATTGCCCTGCTAATTTTAAGGGATTTAAAGATAATTGCTGATAACGTGCTGCAGATGTTGTTACTTTTCTAAAGTCTGTTAACCAGGTAGAACAACACAGCTCTCTACCACAAGAACCTACACCACCTAAACGTGCTGCTTCTTGTCTGGCACCCACTTGTTTCATTTCTACACGAATAGAAAATGCGCTTGCCAAATCTCTAATCAACTGTCTAAAATCTACCCTAGATTCTGCTGTGTAGTAAAAAGTAGCCTTATTACCATCTCCTTGATATTCTACATCAGACAATTTCATTTGCAAACCTAAACGTCCTAAAATTTCTCTTCCTCTTCTTTGGGTTTCTTCTTCTTTAGCTCTTGCTTGTTGCCAAACATCAATATCTCTTTGGCTTGCTTTTCGGTAAATTTTCTTTACATCTTCACTATCTTCGGTAATTTTGCGTTTTTTCATTTGCACTTTTACCAATTCTCCTGCCAAAGAAACTGTACCAATATCGTGCCCAGGATTTCCTTCTACAGCCACAATATCTCCCATTGTTATGGGTAAATTATCTACATTTTTATAAAAATGTTTTCTTCCGTTTTTAAAACGGACTTCAAAAATATTAAAACGCTCTTGCCCGCTAGGTAAGGTCATGTTAGACAACCAATCAAAAACGGCTAGTTTATTACTACCGCTTCCACAAGTTCCTGTGCCACAATTACCATTACTTTTACATCCTCTTGGTACTCCATTTTCTGTTGTACCACAACTTCCACATGCCATATATATTGTTAGTTTTTAGTTGTTAATTTTTAGTTGTTTGCAAACTTTTATAATAAGCTTACATACATAACTAAATAACGAACACCACAAACTTTTATTTAAATTGATTACTAAATAGTTACAATAAAATTTACTTTTATTGCTTAACGAGTAAAGATATAAAATTTGATTGACCCATAAAATTTAATTTTTTGATAAAAAAAAGACCTCAAAAATGAGGTCTCATAAAATTTACTTCTTGAACTTTAGGACTTCACTTCTACCTTTTTTAAAGATTTTGTTGCTATTTCCTTTCCCTTTTCTGAGCTGTTTTTGCTCTTCAAAAGGTAAATGAATAATTTCTTGGCAATCTGTAGAGCAAGTATTTTCCATTTTTTCTGAGCATTCATCACACTGTATAAATAATAAATGACAGGCTTCATTAGCACAATTGGTATGTGTATCACAGGGTTTTCCGCACTGATGACAATTGGAAATTATATCGTCTGTAATTTTTTCTGCTCTTCTGTGATCAAATACAAAATTTTTACCAATAAATTTATTTTCTATGCCTTCTACATTTACTTGACGTGTGTATTCTATAATACCACCTTCTAACTGAAACACATTTTTAAAGCCTTTATGTTTGTAGTATGCTGATGCTTTTTCGCAACGAATTCCGCCAGTACAATACATCAATAAATTTTTATCTTCTTTGTTGTCTTTTAAATCTTCTTCTATAATATCTAAAGAATCTCTAAAAGTATCTACATCTGGAGTTATAGCTCCATCAAAATGCCCAATTTCACTCTCATAATGATTGCGCATATCTACACAAACAGTATCAGGATTTGCCAACATTTCGTTAAACTCTTTTGCGTTTAAATGTACTCCTTTATTGGTTACATTAAACGTATCATCATTTAAACCATCTGCCACAATTTTGTTTCTAACTTTTACTTTAAGTTTTAAAAACGACTTGTTATCTTGCTCTACAGCAATATTTAAACGAATATTTTTTAAAAAAGCAATGTTGTCTAATTGCTTTTTTAACGCAAGCATATTTTCTGATGGAACGGATAGTTGCGCATTAATACCTTCGTAAGAAACATAAATTCTACCTAAGACATCTAAAGCATTCCATTCTAGAAAAAGTTTATCTCGTAATAATTGTGGGTTTTCTATCTTATGGTATTGATAAAAAGAAATTGTAAGACGGTCTTTACCAGCCTTATCTATTAATGCAGCGCGTTCTTTTGCGCTTAATTTATTGTACAGTTGCATGCTATACCTTTTTTTAAGCTGAACTAGATTCAGGTTGTTATGAATAAATAATTTTTGCAAATGTAGTTAAATATTAGAAACCAGATTCAACCTCTAAAAAAGGTTTTTAATTTATAAATTATATCAATTTGTTAAAATTTAAACATTACAAATTATTTTGGTAAATATTTAATAAAAAAAAGGTTAGCATTAATTTTGTTAGCATCTTTGCAACATCAATAAAAAAATTTAAACTGATGAAAATAGCAGTAGTTGGCGCAACTGGAATGGTTGGCACAGTAATGTTAAAAGTTTTAGAAGAACGTAATTTACCAATTACAGAATTAATTCCTGTAGCTTCAGAAAGATCTGCAGGTAAAAAATTATCTTATAAAGGAAACAACTATACTGTTGTTACCTTAGAAGATGCAGTAAAAATGCAACCAGATGTGGCATTATTTTCTGCTGGTGGAGATACTTCTTTAGAATGGGCCCCAAAATTTGCAGCAGTAGGTACCACTGTTATAGATAATTCTTCTGCTTGGAGAATGGATCCAACCAAAAAATTGGTAGTGCCAGAAATTAATGGAGATGTTTTAACTGCCGAAGATAAAATTATTGCGAATCCAAACTGTTCTACAATTCAGTTAGTAATGGCTTTAGCGCCTTTACATACAAAATACAAAATGAAACGTGTGGTAATTTCTACTTATCAATCTGTTTCTGGAACAGGTGTAAAAGCAGTACAGCAATTAGATAATGAAGAAGCTGGTATTGATGGCGAAATGGCTTATCCACATAAAATTGGTAGAAACGCTTTACCTCATTGCGATATTTTCTTAGAAAATGGCTACACCAAAGAAGAAATGAAATTGGTAAAAGAACCAAAGAAAATTTTACGCGACGATTCTTTTTCGGTAACCGCAACTGCAGTTCGTATTCCTACAGCTGGCGGGCATTCTGAAGCTGTAAATGTACAGTTCGAAAATGATTTTGATCTGGCCAAAGTACGTCAGATTTTAAATGAAACTTCTGGAGTTATTGTAGAAGATGATTTAGCAAATAACGTGTACCCTATGCCTGTAAATGCTCACAATAAAGATGAGGTGTTTGTAGGGCGAATTAGACGTGACGAATCTCAAGAAAATACCTTAAATTTGTGGATAGTTGCTGACAACCTTAGAAAAGGTGCTGCAACAAATACTGTGCAAATTGCAGAGTATTTAATTGAGAAAAATTTAGTTTAATTTTTAAGATTTCTCTCCAGTTTAGAAATTGCAATAAAGCCGAGAAATCTAAAAATTTACAAAAACAAAAAATATAAAATGGCAACATTTCAAAACGTAACCATACAAGAAATAAAAACAGAAACCGCAAATGCGGTTTCTGTTGTTTTTAACATTCCTGAAAATCTAAAATCAGATTTTAATTTTACTGCAGGCCAATACATAACTCTACAAACAAAAATTAATAACCAAGAAATTAGAAGAGCTTACTCTATTTGTTCTACACCACAAAGTGGCGAAATTAGAGTAGCTGTAAAAGCTGTAGAAAACGGAACATTTTCTGTTTATGCAACTTCTAATTTAAAAGTAGGAGATGCTATAGAAATTTCTGCTCCAGAAGGTAGATTTCAACTAAAACCAAAAGCCAACAAAAACTATATTGCTTTTGCAGCTGGTTCTGGTATTACACCTATTTTATCTATGGTAAAAACGGTTTTAGAAAACCAACCAACAGCTACTTTTACATTGGTATATGGTAATAAATCTATTGCAGATACTATTTTTTATGATGAATTATTGGCTTTAGATACTAAATACGATAACTTTAATTTAGAATTTGTTTGTAGTAGAGAACGTCAAGAAAACATGTTATTTGGTAGAATAGACACTGCTTTTACCAACTTTTTTATCAAAAATAAATACAAAGACATTGCTTTTGATGCTGCTTTTTTATGTGGTCCAGAAGAAATGATACAAACAGTTTCTAATACTTTAAAAGAAGCTGGTTTTTCTGATGAAAATATTCATTTTGAATTATTTACAGTTACAGAAGATGAAAACGCAGTTTCTGAAATTAAAGAAGGTACCACAGAAATAACTGTCATATTAGATGATGAAGAAACTACCTTTACTATGTCTCAAACAGACAATGTTTTGGCAGCAAGTTTACGAAACGAATTAGACCCACCTTACTCTTGTCAAGGCGGAGTTTGTAGTTCTTGTTTAGCTAAAGTTACAGAAGGTAATGCAGTAATGACTAAGAATTCTATTTTAACTGATGGCGAAGTTAAAGATGGTTTTGTGTTAACTTGTCAAGCACATCCAACCACTGCTAAATTAAAAATTGATTTTGATGATGTGTAAAATTCCGTATTTTTGTTAAATATGGATTTTTACGACTTTAAAAATGCTTTTCTAATAGGTTTTTTCATGGCTTTTATGATAGGACCTGTTTTTTTTATGCTGATACAAACCAGCATTTTAAAAGGTGCAAGAGCTGCAATTGCTTTTGATATAGGTGTTATTTTAGGCGATATTTCTTTTATTTTAATTGCTTATTATGGAAGTAGGTCTTTATTAGAAAAAATAAAAGACGATCCTAGGTTGTTTTTTTTAGGTGGGTTAGCTTTAATTATTTACGGATTAATTACTTACCTAGATAAATCTAACAAAAAGGAAGCTATAGAAACTTCTAAAATTGTAAACGTCCCTATAAGAAACAACTATTTAAAACTTTTTTTTAAAGGCTTTTTTTTAAACTTTATAAATATTGGAGTTTTGGCATTTTGGCTAGGCACAATTTTAGTAATTGGGCCGACTTTAAACATGAATCAAAATGCTATTTTTTCATATTTTGGCGTCATTATACTTGGATATTTTACAACAGACATTGTAAAAATTATACTTGCAAAGCAATTAAAAAATAAAATGACCCCTTTTGTAATTTATAAAGTAAAAAAAATAATGGGTGTTATTTTAATTGTTTTTGGTTTTTTATTAATGCTCAAAGGCTTTATACCTAATGAAAGATTAGAGGAGTTTATTCATTAAACTTTTTAAGAAATAAAAAAAGCGAAGTTTAGTATCTTCGCTTTTTTTTGTATCTATAATTAAGTTGCTAATTTTTACCAAATACGTTGTTATCTAAATTAACATCTGCCATTAATTTACTTTTATCAATTTCTACTGCTTTTACTGTTTTAGAAGTTGTAAAAGTATAGGTTGGATATGCCCAACCCCAATCTTTAATAATGGTTGCAGAAGTTGGTTTGTGTCCTCTCATCATTCTTAAAGGAATATTGAAATTCTCTTTAGAACCATCTGTATACGTAACCTCTAAATCTATTGGCATTGGCATTTGCCCAATTCTTTCTAAAGTTATTATTTTATCATCAACAGACTTGATTCCATAATCTATGGTGTGTAAAGTTTGTGTCCATTCGTTTAAATACCAATCTAATTGGATTCCAGAAATCTTTTCCATAGAACGTTTTACATCATTTGGTGTTGGATGTTTAAAACTAAAATCTGCAAAATATTTTTTAAGCCCTTTTGCTGTATTTTCTGCTCCAATAATATATTCTAATTGAGCTAAAAACATGCTTCCTTTTCCGTAAGCTGCAAAACTATAGCCTCTGTTTGTATTAAATCTATCAGAATGTGTTGTTAACACCTCTTCAGTTCCAGAGTTTACCATGTAATTGTATCCTCTGTAGGGTCCAGCATTTGGGTTTTTATCGCCTTTATTTACTATTGCTGCAGATGCTTTAGCAGAAATATAACTTGTAAAACCTTCATCCATCCAAGAATGTTTACTTTCATTAGTTGCTAACAAAAACTGAAACCAAGTGTGCGCCATTTCGTGCGCTGTAACCCCAAATAAACTACCAAAATTTCTTTTTCCTGTAATTAATGTAGACATTGCATACTCCATACCTCCATCTCCACCTTGTATTACAGAGTATTGTTTGTAAGGATATTGACCAACATTTTTAGAAAAATATTGCATCAATTCTGCTGTTTTTGGTTGTAAATCTTTCCAGTTTTTTAAATATTTTTCCTCTAAGTTTTTCTTGTACAAAAAGTGTAAATCAATACCATTTTTCATGGTATAAATGTCGTGTTTGTATTCTGGATCTGCAGCCCACATAAAATCGTGCACATTGGGCGCTTTAAAATGCCAAGTAAGTTTATCTGTATTAGGTACATTTAATGGCTTGCTTTTATCTTGATAACCATGCCCAATTTCTTGTGGATTTTGTAAATAACCTGTACCACCAACAATATAATTTCTATCAATAGAAATTTTTACATCAAAATTACCCCAAACTCCATGAAATTCTCTAGCTATGTAAGGTGGTGTGTGCCATCCTTCAAAATCGTATTCTGCCATTTTTGGATACCATTGAGCCATAGAAAGTGCAATATCTTCTTTACTATCTCTACCAGATCTACGAATTTGTAAAGGTACTTGTGCATCAAAAATCATATCAAAAGTTACACTTTCGCCAGATTTTATAGGTTTATTTAAAGTTACTTCTAAAATTGTACCTACTGTTTCAAAAGAAACTGCAGCGCCATTTTGTTTTAAAGAATTTACTTTAATGTACCCAATTTCGTCTGATTTTAATTTGCTAATTCTATCTCTAACTCTTGGATCTGGATCTTTAATATTTAAAGACCTAACATCCATTTGAGAACCTGGTTGAAAAGCATTAAAATATAAATGATAATACACCTTATCTAATTCGTCTGGAGAATTATTGGTGTACACTACTTTTTGGATTCCTTTGTATTGATGTTTTTCTGCATCTACATCAATATCCATAGCATAATCTATATGCTGTTGCCAGTAGGTTGTAAATTTGGGTGCTGTTTTATTTGTTACGGTATGTACTTCTTTGGTTTGTGCACAAGCTGCAAAAAACAATATAAGACTACCTAAAAGAAGTAATTTTTTCATGAATAAAATTGATTTAATTTGTGATAAAAATAAAAAACAACGATAATTAAATCGTTGTTTTTTAAGTATTTATTTTTTTGAGTTCAAAATTCTATCTGCCATAAGTAAAGCATTATAAGCATTTACAACTCTACCTGAAACAGATAAATCTGAAAAGGGAACTTTTATACCCGTTGGGTTTTCTCTAGATTGAGAACCTGGTTTGATAACATCGAAATTAATTTTTAAACCAGAGTTCATTAAAATATGTTTTACCTGACTTGCAGATAATTGTGGATAATAAGAACGAACCAAAGCTGCAACACCTGCTGCAGAAGGTGCAGCCATAGAAGTACCACTATTTGGCGCATATTCATCTTTTGGCATTGTAGAGTACACCTCTACACCAGGTGCAAAAACATCTACATTTATTTTGCCATAATTAGAAAAACTTGCGGGTAATTTTTCGTCGTAATGTAAACTCATTGCTCCCACAGTTAAAACATTGTCAGTAATTTCGTTTAATAAATCTTTAGAATCGTTTGGATAGGTTTTATCTACATCTATATTTTTACCATCATTACCAGCTGCATTTACAATTAAAACATCATTTTTTGCTGCGTATTTTATAGCATCATAAACCCATTCTTTATTGGGTGAGTAAGCTTTACCAAAACTTGTATTGATTACTTTTGCGCCATTATCTACGGCATATCTAATTCCTAAAGCTACATCTTTATCATGCTCATCGCCATCTGGCACAACCCTAACAGGCATAATTTTTACATTTGTTGCTACACCATTTACACCTTTGCCATTGTTTCTTGTTGCTGCAACAATACCAGATACATGTGTACCGTGACTTTCTAAATCTTTAGAACCAATTACGTTATTATTTCCGTAAAATTTATCATTAATATCATATAAATTGTCTGGTAAAGATTGGCGAGCGTTAAAATCTAAATCGTAACTTTTTGCGCCATCTTGGGTTTTTAAATAATCTACTAATTGTTTTTTATAATCTAACAAGCCTTTTTCTGTCATTCCTCTTTGTAAAAGACCTGTTACGTCTGCAATTTTTGCAGCCATAAGATCGTCTGATGGTTTTAAGGTTTTTAAAACATCTACCGTTAAATTATTTGTACCTGCTAGTTTTTTAACATCCTTAAAATTGCTTTCTATTTGATTTATTCTTTCAGCTGTTTTCTTTAAGTTTTCTATTTCTGTCTTTTTTTCTGCAGCCCTAGCTTCAAAAGTTTCTTTTAATTTTAAATATTGTTGATAGGTTTCTTTATCTTTTTCAGAAATTTCTGATGCTTTTTTATCACCAAAATTTTCCATGCCTCTTTTTACAATTCTAGTAATTTCTAATTGGTCTGCATTTACAATGGTACCATCTTTGCTTCCTAGAAAATTCCATCCATGTATATCATCTGCATAACCGTTTTTATCATCATCTATATTATTACCAGCTATTTCTTTTGGGTTGGTCCAAACAACATCTTTTAAATCTTCGTGTTCTATATCTGTACCAGAATCTGCAATGGCAACAATTACTGTGGTACCGTTTTTACCTTCTAAAAATTGATAAGCTTTGTCTAAACTCATACCAGGTATAGAGTCTGTTTCTACATCCATATGGCTCCAAGTTTGCAACTGGTCTTCTGTTAAAGTTCCTTTTTTTGCAGGAATATTTATTACGGTATCTGTACCTTTTGGTACTGGAATTGTGTTGATTGATGATTTACAACTTGCAAACAATAGGCCTGCTACAAGTGTATACATTACTGATTTTAATACGTTCATTTCTCTCTTTGTCTTAATTAAATATGTCTGTAAATTTGAATGTTTGATCTAATCTTACTCCTTTTTCTGTATGTTTTACTGTGCAAATTTCGTGATGTGCATCGTGTTCTAAAAAAAGGTAATAATTATTGTCTGCAGCTTCGTTTAAAAAAGCGGCTTTTTCTTTAATAGTTAATAAAGGTCTTGTATCATAGCCCATTACATAAGGCAGTGGAATGTGCCCAACAGTGGGTAATAAATCTGCCATAAAAATAAGTGTTTTATCTTGATAGGTTAATTTTGGCAACATTTGTTTTTCTGTATGTCCATCCATAAATAAAACATCAAAACCAATTTGATCTATGGCATTTCTATGGATAAACTCTAACTGATCATTTTCTTTTATTGGGTTGATATTTTCTTTTAAAAAGGATGCTTTTTCTCTTGGATTGGGTTCTGTGGCCCATTTCCAGTGTTTATCATTAGACCAAACTTTTGCATTTTTAAATGCAGGCTGTAAAAGTGTTTTATTGGCATTCCATTCAATTACACCTCCACAATGATCAAAATGTAAATGGGTTAAAAATACATCTGTAATATCTTCTCGATGAAAACCAAATTTTGCCAATGAAGTATCTAAAGAAAAATCTCCAAATAAATAATAATACCCAAAAAATTTATCAGATTGTTTATTCCCTAAACCTGTATCTATTAAAATTAAACGATTGCCATCTTCTATAAGCATACAACGCATGCTCATTTCTATTAAGTTATTGGCATCTGCAGGATTTGTTTTTTGCCAAATGGTTTTAGGAACCACCCCAAACATTGCACCACCATCTAACTTAAAATTACCTGTTTCTATTGGGTAAATTTTCATACTTCTAAATTAAAAAAATCATTAAAATAATTTGATACAAATAATTTAATGATTTATAAATAGTAAACCAAATAAACTGGTTTACAAATATGAAAAAAAAAGTGTTATTTTCTGTTAAGAAAAATCTAATTCTTAAGAAGTATAACTTGGTTTTTCTACTTTATTTGTAGCAGTTTTAGAAATTTTTACGGTTTTTAAATACTTTGCAACTTTTCTAAATTTTTTATGAATTGCCAATCCTAAAACAACATTACTTTTTAACTAATTTTTACAAAAAATAAGCTTAAAACTTCTAACCTCATAATAATCATTCAAATTCAAAAACAATAAAACCTCAACTCGCTTATTATTAGCTTATTGAGGTTTTTTAAAGAGGTGTCTAGCGGATTCGAACCGCTGTACATGGTTTTGCAAACCATTGCCTAGCCACTCGGCCAAGACACCTTAAAATTGCTCGAAGATTTTACTTCGATTCCTAAAACAGTCATTCTTGTAAAAACAAGAATCTTAATTTAGGATTGCAAATTTACGTAAATTTATAAATTTTACAAGATTTTATTTTGCTTATCTCTTTTTTGTAAGAATTACAGCAACTTCTTCTACATTACCACCTATTGGCGGATTTATTTTTGCTACTGAAACCGTTGCTTTTCTAAGCATTTTAATTTCTTTAAAAAAACGATTTAAAATACGTTGTGCAACTTCTTCTAATAACTTAGAACGAATGGCCATTTCTTCTTTTACAATATGATTTAAATGAACATAATCTACTGTGTCTGCTAAATTATCTGTTTTAGCAGATTTTTTTAAGTCTGCTTTTACTGTAACATCTACTCTGTATTCTGATCCTATTTTGGCTTCTTCATCTAAACAACCATGGTATGCATAGAGTTTAATGTTATTTACTTGTATAGTTCCCATTTTGATATTTTTAGACCACTGGTACTTGTCCTGTATTAATTTTAGTTCTTAAACCTGTGAAATCTTGTAATTATTTATCTACTTTTTCCCACATTTTGTCTGTATTTAGTCTGAATGTGCCTAAATACTCAAAATTACATTGTTCTGGTGCAATAATAGATAAAAAAGGTTCTTTGTTTTTGTTATGGTATAAATGATAGTTTTCACCAAAAACTGGCTCGAAACTAAATTTTGCATTGTAAATTAAATCATTATACTCAAACTTTTGCATTAAAGCTTCGTATTCTTTTTTAACCTCGTCAAATTTAGATTTTAGTTGTTTGTTTACACGTTGTATACCATCGTTTTTCCAACTTGCTGTATTTAACGGTTTAATTACTGGCGAACTTGCAGAAGTACCATAAGGTTTTAAAGCAGCGTCATACTGCTTTGTTTCTTCGTTAAAAACAACCAAATCTGGTTTTTTTGCATCGTCTTTTTTCATTGTTTCAAAAATACGATATTAAATAGTTAGGATTATTATTTTGTTAAAATTTTAACGGGTAATATTTAAAAGCTCTTCACAAAGTAGAGTTTATAAACGAATGAAAAGAAAAACTATTAATAATAAATGAAAATAGGAATTAATTCGTAAAAAAGTCGAACACGTTGCTTATTGCACTTGTTTTGGTTTTGTAAAACTCGGTATATGTACAGCGCTCACAAGTTACGCTTGTAAATTTTTGGTTTTGGATATCGAAAATTTTTGATAATGTACCACCTGTTGCACGCATTTGACCTAATTTATAGTGTTTTGACTGGCATTTTGGGCAGGTGTAGTTTCTAATTTGATTGCTCATACTTTTGTTTGTTTCACTAATTAGTAATTATTTTTTGATTTTGTTACAATTTAAGAAGAAAAACTAACTTTTATAGACTAGCTGCGTTAGGGATTGCAATGGCATCCTTTTTATGCTAAACTTAATTCAGCAGCTATTAAATAGCAAAAAATAAGTATTTAAAAAGCAAACTGATAAAATAAATTCTGCATAAAAAGATATAATGGAAAGCCCGTTTAAACGCCCAAAAAACAATTATTATTATGTAATTTTGCATTTCAATTTATTTACAATATGTCTGAAGATAAAAAGTCGCTCAATTTTATAGAGCATATTATAGAGGAAGATTTGGCAAATGGAATGCCAAAAGAAAACTTACGTTTTCGTTTTCCACCAGAACCAAATGGATATTTGCACATTGGGCACACCAAAGCAATTGGCATTAGTTTTGGTTTAGGACAAAAATATAATGCGCCTGTAAATTTACGTTTCGATGATACAAACCCTGCAAAAGAGGAGCAAGAATATGTAGATGCAATTATGAATGATATTGCTTGGTTGGGTTACAATTGGGCACAAGAGTGTTATTCTTCCGACTATTTTCAGCAATTGTATGATTGGGCAATTTTATTGATTAAAGATGGAAAGGCGTATGTAGATAGCCAAACGTCTGAAGAGATGCGTGTGCAAAAAGGAACCCCTACTGAGGCTGGAACTAACAGCCCTTTTAGAGATAGATCTGTAGCAGAAAACTTGGAGTTATTTCAAGAAATGAAAGATGGTAAGTTTAATGAAGGTGAGCATACATTGCGTGCAAAGATTGATATGAGTTCGCCAAATATGTTAATGCGTGATCCTTTGATGTACAGAATTATGTACAAAAAGCATCATAGAACTGGTGATGATTGGTGTATTTACCCAATGTACGATTGGACACATGGTGAGAGTGATTATATTGAGCAAATATCGCATTCTTTGTGTTCTTTAGAGTTTAAACCTCATAGAGAATTGTATAATTGGTTTAGAGATCATATATACGAATACAGTTCATCTAATTTTCCTTTACCACCAAAACAACGCGAGTTTTCTCGTTTGAATTTGAGTTATACCATAATGAGTAAACGTAAGTTGCTAACTTTGGTTGAAAAAAATATTGTTTCTGGTTGGGATGACCCAAGAATGCCTACTATTTCTGGTTTACGTAGACGTGGTTACACACCTGCATCTATTAGAAGTTTTATAGAAACTGTTGGAGTTTCTAAGCGTGAAAATGTTATTGATGTGGCTCTTTTAGAATTTAAAATTCGTGAAGATTTAAACAAAAATGCACCAAGAGTAATGGCTGTTTTAGACCCTGTAAAGGTGGTAATTACCAATTATCCAGAAGATAAAACAGAGCTTTTAGATGCTAGTTATAACGATTATGAAGAAGGCTTTGGCAGCAGAGAAGTGCCTTTTTCTAGAGAAATTTATATAGAAAGAGAAGATTTTAGAGAGCAAGCAAATAAGAAGTTTTTCCGTTTAAAATTAGGGAAAGAAGTGCGTTTAAAAAACGCGTATTTTATTACTGCCAATAGCTGTACTAAAGATGCTGATGGAAATATTACAGAAATACAATGTACGTATGATCCTTTAACAAAATCTGGCAGTGGCACAAAAGAAAGTAAACGAAAAGTAAAAGGTACTTTGCATTGGGTTTCTGTAAAACACGCTGTAAAAGCAACAGTAAGAGCTTATGATAGATTGTTTTTAGATGAAGCACCAGATGCCCATAAAGACAAAGATTTTATGGAGTTTTTAAATCCGAATTCTTTAGAAATTATCAATGCTTTTGTAGAACCAAGTTTACAATCTGCAAAGGTTGGAGAGCGTTTTCAATTTCAACGTTTAGGGTATTTTAATGTAGATGATGACTCAACAAGTGAGAATTTAGTATTCAACAAAACGGTTGGATTGCGAGATTCTTGGGGAGGAAAATAATTTTTTTAGAATAGAGAAATCTCTGGTAAAGTTATAGGTGGAAGGTTTGTTTCGAGTTCTATTAAGTTGATAGATTCTGAAAAAGAGTAAAAATAGTATATTATAGATTCCTGCCTTCGCAGGAATGACAAAAAAATCCGAAGTTTGTTGACTTCGGATTTTTTATGCTATAAATTCAGGGTAGAAAATCAATCTAGTTAATTACGGCGCAGGATTAGGGTTTGTGTTATGAACTGCGTTTATTTCTTTAATTATTTCATCAGATAAGTCAATATCTATAGAGTTGATGTTTTCTTTTAATTGACTCATTTTTGTAGCGCCAATAATATTACTTGTTACAAATGGTAATTGATTGATAAATGCCAACGACAATTCTGTTAATGTTAGTCCGTTTTTCTTAGCAATTTCGTTATACTGTTTTACTGCATTTTCTGGATTTGCACCCATATAACGTGCAATAAATCTTGGAAAAAGATTACCTCTAGAACCTTCTGGACTGCCACCGTCTAAATACTTACCTGTTAAAACACCTTGAGCTAATGGAGAATAAGCTAACAAACCAATATTTTCTCTTAAACAAACTTCAGAAGAACCTGTTTCAAACTTTCTTAAAATTAAAGAATAGGCATTTTGGATAGTTACCGGTTGTGCTAAATTTAAGTTTCTAGCAGTTTCCATGTATTTCATCATTCCCCAAGGTGTCTCGTTAGACAAACCATAACTTTTAATTTTTCCTTGTTTTATTAAATCGTTTAAAGTTTCTATAATTCCAGCAAAATCTTCTGCCTTATTTTTGGCATTATCTGTAATAAAGTCTCTGGTTCCAAAAACGTTTACACCTCTATTTGGCCAATGCAGTTGGTATACATCTATATAATCTGTTTGTAAGCGTTTTAAACTGCCTTCAATGGCTTCTAAAATGTTTTCTTTTGTAATTCCTCCTTTTCTTATGTGTGCTGTGTAGTCTCCTCCACCAGCAATTTTAGTTGCTAAAACTACTTTTTCTCTGTTGCCTGTTTTTGCAAACCAATTACCAATAATACGTTCTGTATCTGCGTAGGTTTCTGGAGTTGCTGGAACAGGATATAATTCTGCTACATCAAAAAAGTTTACACCTTGTTCTAAGGCATAATCCATTTGTTCAAAAGCTTCTTCTTGTGTGTTTTGGTTTCCCCAAGTCATAGTTCCTAAACAGATCTTACTAACTTTTATATTGGTATTTGGTAAGTATGTGTATTTCATATTTTAATTTGTAAACGTGTAAGTGTTTATTTGTATAAATGTTCAAAACTTAAAAACAAAACTATAACTTATAGCTCTTAAAAACAATAAGCGCATAATTATAAAAATTATACGCTTATAGGAATATGTTATAATTGAACTTTTAAAAGCTCACTTTAATGTTAAAATTGTTTTGTTTTCAATTTAGGTTTAAAAACTAAGCAAAATCAACTATTATAATTATTTCTGAATCGCTTCTATACCAGGTAAAGTTTTACCTTCTAACATTTCTAACATAGCACCACCGCCTGTAGAAACATAGCTTACTTTGTCTGCAAAACCAAATTGTTTAACGGCCGCCACAGAATCGCCACCACCTACTAATGAAAAAGCCCCATTTTTAGTTGCATTGTCTATAGAATGACCTAAAGCAATTGTACCTGCAGCAAAAGATTCCATTTCAAAAACACCTAAAGGACCATTCCATAAAATGGTTTTAGATTTGTTTACAATTCCATCAAAAATTTCTCTTGATTTTGGTCCAGCATCTACACCTTCCCATCCATCAGGTATTGCATTTATATCGCAAACTTGCGTATTTGCATCGTTAGAAAAATCATCAGCAGCAACTACATCTACAGGAATATGAACTTGAACTCCTTTTGCTTTTGCCTGCTTTAAAATATCTAACGCTAATTCTTGTTTATCGTCTTCGCAAATAGAATTACCAATTTTACCACCTTGTGCTTTTATAAAAGTAAAACTCATACCACCACCAATAATTAAATGGTCTACTTTGTCTAAAATATTTTCGATAACTGTAATTTTAGATGATACTTTTGCACCTCCTAAAATGGCCAATACGGGTTTTTCTGAATTGTTTAATACCTTATCTATACTTTCTATTTCTCTTGCTAATAGGTTACCAAAACACTTATTTTCTTGAAAAAATTGTGCAATAATTGTGGTTGATGCATGTGCTCTGTGAGCTGTACCAAAAGCATCGTTTACATAAATGTCTCCTAATTTAGATAATTTTTCTGCAAACCCAACGTCACCCTTTTTTTCTTCTTCATAAAAACGAAGATTTTCTAATAATAAAATTTCACCAGGTTCTAAACTAGCAACGGCTTCTTCCACTTTACTACCTATACAATCTTCTACAAATTTTACATTGCAACCAATAATGTTTACAACAGATTTAACAATGTGTTTTAAAGAAAATGCTTCTTCAAAGCCTTTTGGACGGCCTAAATGGGACATTAAAACACAGCTTCCACCTTGTTCTAAAATATCAATTATTGTAGATTTTGCAGCTTGTATTCTCGTAGTATCTGTTACTTCAAATTTATCATTTAAAGGCACATTAAAATCTACACGAATAATTGCTTTTTTATTTTCGAAATTAAAATCTTTTAGTGTTTTCATTTTTTGGTTCTTCTATTTTTAACAAAAATACCGATTTCTTTAGGTTTTAGAAAACCCAATGCTTAAAAGTTAAGATAACGTTTGCGTAATTTTAAATGCTGATAGTATTAATCATTCTTTAATTTTCTATTTTTTAAGTATCTGAAAACTGTATAAATAATTAAAATTGCTCCACCCATATAAGCAAATTTATCTATCAAATAGGGTTTTGACTGGTTGGCAACTGCTATTGCAATTAGTGCCCAAGCCCCTATCAATGCAAACCCAAAAAGGTTTCTGTTTTTTACCATTTTTAGATTTAGCCAGGTTGCAATTAGTATCATAATAATGGTCCATAATTGAGGTTGTATACCGAAACCATTCCAATTTATTTTTACTAAATAAGAAGAAACATTGGCGATACTTGCTACAGCTACCCAACCACTATATATTATAAAAGGAAGCACTAAAAATAATAATGTCGTTTTTGAAACTTTTGTTAATTGCATTTGATTTGCCAGTACAATTTTTAATAATGAAAAAAGTAACATGAAAATAAAAACACAAGAAAGCCCTGTATATTCATAAATCCAAGCAAAAACCCAAGCACTATTTACAACACAAGAAACAATAAACCAAGGGCCTATTTTTAATATAAAATCATCATTTTTAACTTTGACAAATAAACTTCTACCTTGATACATTATAAAACCTAAAAGAGATAAATAAATGAATCCCCAAATAGAAAAAGCGTAACCTGCTGGTGTAAAAAGAGAATTTAAATTTCTAGATATTTTACCAATAGTTGTATGGTTTAATGCGCCTGTGTTTGATAAGTAATTTACAAAAACTGTAGCTGTAAATGCTATGCTATTTCCAATTTGATATACTTTTTTCATATGGTTAAATTAGTATTTAAAAGTACAAAATTCGAAATACGTTTAGGAAAAACTTATATTTGTGCATGCTTTTCAACCAAATTATAGGTCAAGAACATATAAAAAACCATCTAAAAGTTTCTGCCGAAAATGGCAGAATACCACACGCACAATTGTTTGTAGGTAAAGAAGGTAGTGGTACTTTACCAATGGCAATTGCTTATGCACAATTTTTGTTGTGTAGCTTTTCTGAAAATACAGAGGTTTGTAACTTAAAATGCGAAAAATTACAGCATCCAGATTTGCATTTTTCTTTTCCAGTTACAACAAATGACAACCTAAAAAAACATCCTGTAAGTAATTTGTTTTTAGAAGATTGGCGTAACTTTATTGCAGAACAACCTTATGCTAGTTTGTTTAATTGGCTACAATATATTGGCGTAGAAAATAAGCAAGGTAATATTGGTGTAGATGAAGCAGAAGATATTGTAAAAAAACTACAATTAAAGTCTTACGAAGGTGGGTTTAAAGTGATGATTATTTGGATGGCAGAAAAAATGAATATTGCTGCTGCCAATAAACTTTTAAAGCTAATTGAAGAGCCACCAAATAAAACAGTTTTTATTTTAGTTACAGAAAATGAAGAGCAAATCATCAACACCATAAAGTCGCGTTGTCAGGCATTACATTTTCCTGTTTTGGCAGAACAAGATATTGCAAAAGCATTAACGGAAAGAGAAAATTGTGCTGAAAATGAGGCTGCAAAAATTGCACATCAAGCAGAGGGTAATTATAACAAAGCCCTTCATTTAATGCGCAACGATTCTTCTGATTTGATTTTTGAAGAATGGTTTATAGCTTGGATTAGAACCGCTTTTAGGGCCAAAGGAAATGCTGCTGTTGTGCAGCAACTAGTTTCTTGGTCGGAAACCATTGCAAAAACAGGACGTGAAACTCAAAAACGTTTTTTAGAATATTGTTTGCAGTTTTTTAGACAAGCATTGTTGTTAAATTACAAATCTGAGAAGTTGGTCTTTATGGAAACAAAAACGGGTTTCGATTTGTCTAAATTTGCACCTTTTGTGCATGCTGGGAATATTTTAAATATCGAGAAGGAGTTAAATGATGCTATGTATCATATAGAAAGAAATGGAAACGCAAAAATTATTTTATTAGATCTTTCTATGAAATTAACGCGTTTTTTACATCAAAAAGAAGAGCAGGTTTAGATTAAAAAAGTTCTCGATACAATTTTTGATTTCGTTTTCACTTCATCAAAAATTACTCGAACTGACAAACTCATAAATCATATCTTTTTCTCAACACGTTTGGCAACATACAAATCTGCAATGGTAGGGTTTTCTGGGCAAGATTTTATTGGTTCAAAAACATCACCAGCTTTTACAAATCCTGTTTGTAAGACTTTAAAATACACACCACAAAAAGTGGTATTCCAAAATTGTTTTACAATTTTCATATCGTTAAAACGGATGCCTAATTTATAACAGGGATTTCTTTGCACTGTAGCTTCTAAAATAGCAGTACCCACTTTAAAAGTATCTCCTTGATGAATTTTGGTTTCGTCTAAATCATCAATAGTTAAATTTTCTCCAAACATACCATTTTGCCAATCTAAATCTGGATAATTTGGTTTAAAAAAGCTGTAGTGTTTTAAAGAATAACCATAAATGGCTTGTAATATGCCTCCATGATGTTTTCTATCAGAAATTTCATCACCCGTTACTTCTTCTGTATCTAAAAAAATAGGTTTGTTTACTGGAAATTTAAAAATACCTGTAGTTACTTTTTTGCCTTTCCAGTTTATTTCTTTGGGTTCTCCAATATTTGTTGAAATTATTTTCAAAAATCTATTTTTTAAATTTTGTCAATGCTTTTTTTGTAAAATCAGACAGTACTAACTCACCAGAAACTGCGGCTCTTTGTGCCAATAAAGTATTCCAATTTTCGGTTCCTTTCCACAAAGCTTTTTTCATTTCTGATAAAGCATCAGGATTGTAAGAAGCTAATTTTTGTGCAAGTAAATCTACTTCTTTATCTAATTCTTTTAAAGTTTCAAAAACTTTGGCGTACAAACCTTTTTCTTTAGCCCAATAAGCATTTTTCCAACTTGTGGCATCTAACGTAAGTTCTGCTGTACCAGCAACACCTATTTTTCTAGAAACCGCAGGTTCTATAACAAAAGGACCAATACCAATGGTAAATTCTGATAATTTTATAGCAGCATGTTCTGTTGCTAAAACATAATCGCAAGCTGCTGCTAACCCAACTCCACCACCAACTGTTTTACCTTGAATTCTTGCTATTACCAATTTACCACAAGTTCTTATGGCATTTATTACGTTTGCAAAACCTGCAAAAAATTGTTTGCCTTCTTCTAAATTAGAAATGGCTACCAATTCATCAAAAGAAGCACCAGCACAAAAAGCTCTTTCACCTTCCGATTTTAAAACAATTACAGCAACATCATCATTATTACCAACAGTAAATAACTCTTGGGTGAGTCTTTCTAACAGTTCACTTGGAAAAGAATTACTAGCTGGATGCCCAAACTCTATAGTTGCAATATTAGTTTGAATGTTGGTGTATAAACTTCCGTTTTGTCTTGAGGTGGTCATAAACGTATCTTTTTGTAAAAATATGATTTAATTCTTAATAGTTGTTGATGTATTTTTCTTCATACCTCAGAAAAGTACTCGAACTGATCGGAACATTAATCATGATTTATTAATGGCAAAAACTTGCTTCTAAATTTTAAAACTAATGGCAATCCTCTTGCTAAAATCCAAAATGTAAAAGCAATCCAAATGGCAATTAGTTTGTAATCTAAATAATCAAAAATTAATAAAGTTGGTAAAAAAACCAAGCCAGTTGCTAAAATTAGTAAGTTTCTTAAATATTTCATTTCGCCCATTCCTTTAAACATTCCATCAAAAATAAATGTAATAGAATTTATAGGTTGGGTTATTAAAACAATCCAAAAAATGGTATAAAATTGCTCTAAAACTGCTGCTTCTTGGGTAAATATTTTTCCTATTGAATTGTAAAATAAAAAACCTATTGCTGCCATAATTGTGCCAGTTACTACACCATATTTAAATAGTTTATTACTTAAACTAATAAGTGCTTTGTAATTATTTGCCCCTAATAATTTACCAGATAAAATATTGCCTGCGCTAGCATAACCATCTATCATAAAAGCAGCTAATAGCCATATATTTAAACTAATAGTATAGGCTGCAATATAGGCTGCACCATAACCTGTTGCGTAAGATGTTGCAAAATACAAGGCTACATTTAAGGCTATGGTTCTTATAAAAAGGTTACCGATCATGCCTAATAATCTTGGTATTTCTGGGTGAATATCAAAAGATAATTTTAAAGAAATAGATGTTTTTTTTATCAATAAAACCAAAGAAATAATAGCCATTGTAATTTGTGCAATTACACTTGCGTAGGCTGCTCCTTTTATATTCATTGCTGATATAAAACCTTCTATACCATACACCAAAATAATATCTAAAACGATGTTTACACTTGCTCCTACTATAGCTATTATCATAGGATAAAAAGTGTTTTGCAAACCTCTAAACGTACCAAAAATGGCAAACACAAAAAGCGCAAAAGGAAACCCGAAAATTCTTATGTTAAAGTAATCTATGCAATAGTTTAAGATAACACCAGATGCATTATAAAATTGAAAAATCTGCTTAGAAAAAGGATAAGAAATTAGTAAAACCAATACACTACCCAAAACAACTATAGCAATAGCTTGTGCAGGTAGGCTTTTTACTTCGTTTAATTTATTTGCCCCAACATATTGAGATACAATTGAAGAAATGGCACTTCTAATTTGTCCAAACACCCAAACCAACATAGATATAAATGCGCCAACAATACCAACAGCCGCTATACTTTCGGTTGCATTTTCATCAATATTACCAATAATTGCAGTATCTGTAATAGATAAAATAGGTTCTGCTATACCTGCAATTAAAGCTGGTATTGCCAATTTATTGATGTGCTTTAGGCTGATTTCTGTTGTCAAATTTTATTTTTTTACAAAGGTACACATCAAAAAACAGAAAAAATTTTATTCATTTAAAAAAATAGTAACTTTGCACCTAAAAATAAACGATTATGAAACATATTTTAGTACCTATTGGATCTACAGAAAGCGCACAAAAAACCTTGCAATATGCCATTGATTTTGCAAGTGAAATTAAAGCTAAGATTTTTGTGTTTAGGGCTTATAGTGCACAATCTAAAGCAGGTACAATGATAAATATTGATACCATTATTGAGCGCGAAACCAATTTATACTTAAGAACAATGGTAAGTTCTTGTCATCAAAAAGATGTAGAGATAAAACTAATTTCTGCAAAAGGAAGTGTTTTAGATAGTGTAGATAGTATTGATAATGAATTGGGCATTGATTTAATTATTGTTGGTGCTAAAAGTAACTCAATTAAAGAAGGTTTATTTTTAGGAAATACTGCTGGTAGTTTGGTTAAAAAGAGTAATTTACCAGTTTTAGCTGTGCCAGAAAACTATGTTTATCGTCCAGTTACAAGTGTATTAATGGCTTTTAAATCTGGTATTATTAAAAGTAAAACTGTTTTAAATCCTTTACAATTTATAATTGATAAATTTAAAGCCAATATAAATTTACTACTCGTAAAAACTCCAGAATATACTGAAGAAGATTTAGTATTACACAAAGATATTGAAGCATTGAAAACAACACTTACAGTTACAGAAAATGCTACTACTTTTCAAGGGGTTTTAGAACATATTAAAACACATAATCCAGATATGTTGTGTGTGTTTAGGCGTAATAGAGGGTTCTTTAAGAAGCTTTGGGAAAAAAACACAATTTTAAAAGAGGAGTTTAACTCTAAAGTTCCTTTATTGGTTTTAAAAGGGAAGTAGATTTTATTTTATTTCTTTAAAAGATAAAGGCTCAAAAGGATAATCAAAAGCACAAAATTTAATTGTTGACTGATAACTTGATTGATTATATTTAAAACCTGTTACTATTTCTGCCAAAGGAATAAAAGCGAAAACTAATACAAGAAAAATAGAAACTATTCTTACTGAAGGTGTTTGTTTATCAGTCTTTGAAAACTGAATATTAATTTGGTCCTAAGTTTCTTTCATAATATAAAGATAGTAAGATTAAATAAAAGTAAATTAATACCTCAAATCAGCAGGTTCAATAAAATCTATTTCTAAATTGTAAATTTCTGAGATATAGCTTTTAATTTCAGTTATAAAGTCTTCTAATTTTTCTGATGTAATATTGGTTTCTGCTTTTCTTCTTGGCAATGCAAAATCTACCGATAAAAAACCACTGTTTAAGTTTTTAAAAGAGTAAATTCCTGCTTCTAAAGGTTGGTTAAAATTATAGTTTTTATTTTGTGTATATAAATAAGCATACAACAAAACTTGGATAGCTTTTAGGTGTTTTTCGTCTCTTAAATTCTCAAATTCTGGAACACGCAAATTACTGCTAGTAACCATACCTGTTTTATAATCTATAATTCTTAAAACACCATTCAACTCATCTACTCTATCTACTTGTCCATGCAATTTTACAGGGTATTCTAAACCATTAATTTTAATTTCTGTAGATAAGTTTTCTTCTGTAGCAATAATTTTAAGTTGATTATTTTTATGCTGCAACAAGGCCTTTTCTTTCTTTAAAAAGTTGGTTACAAATCGGTTTGCGACTTCAAAAATTAAACGGTTTTTGCCTGTGGTTAAATTTCCATTTTTAAAATGTATTTTAAAGTGTTTTGCCACTAAATCTTTTGCCTGTTCTTGCATTGCTAAAATAGCTTCTACCGTCAAAAATTTACCAACAAAAGGAGTATATAATTCGTCTAAAGTTTCATGTACAACAGTACCTAAAGTATTAAAAGCAACTGTTTCTTCTACATCATCAAACTCTTTTATTTTTAAAATTTTTTGCTTGTAAAAACTTACAGGATTGTGCAAATAATTGGTTAAAGCAGATGGTGATATTCCTTTTGCTGCCAATTCTTTTAATCTTTGTAAAGTAGTTTCTGTTTTACCAATTTGTTTTAATTCGGTTTTATTGGTTATTACTTTGGGTGCAATTGTTTTGTGTATAATGTCTGGCCTTAACATTTCTAATTGGGTTACAAATCGGCTTTTTTCTCCACTTCCAAAAACATCATGTTCTGTGTTATAGAGTATAAAAACATTTTTTGCTCTTTGTAATAACCTAAAAAAGTGATAAGAAAAAATAGCGTCTTTTTCTCTGTAAGTTGGCAAACCAAATTCTAATTTAACATCAAAGGGAATAAAAGAATTTTGCTGAGAACTTGCTGGTAAAATCCCTTCGTTTGTAGAGGTTAAAATAATGTTTTCGAAATCTAAAACACGGGTTTCTAACATCCCCATTAATTGCAACCCTTTTAGGGGTTCACCTTGAAAAGAAAGGGTTTCTGAAGCAATTAACTGTTTAAAAAATAATGCCAATGTTTTTAAATCTGTAAAATAATTAAACTCAGTTTGCAATGTTTTTAATTGCGTAAAAGCTGTATAAAAACGAAATAAATATTCTTTTTCTAAGTCTGTAGTTTCTTCTTTTAAAAGTGCTATTACACTTAAAATTCTATCTAAAAAATTGTGAATAGTTGTATACTTTTTAAATAAGCCTAATAGTACATTTTTAACTGATGCGTCTGTAGATTCTAATAAAGTTGTAAGCTGATTTTTGGTGATAAAAATATAGTTTTCTTTACCAATTTCTTCTGTAAAATCATCAACCAAATTAGTGTTAATTGTAGACAACAGTTTGTAGATAGATTGATGTTTTAAAAAACGAATTACATCTTTGTAATAAAACTGATTATCTGCTGTTTTTTGTAACTTTTCTTGTGAAATAAACAGCTGAAAAATAGAAAACAACAAATTGGTTGTTGGGATATCTTTTAAAGGATATCCCATAGTTATGTTTATTGCATTGATGTTTTTAGGTAAAGAATTTAAGGTAATTGGCTGCAACGTTTCATCGGATAAAATAAGTGCTGTATTTTTAAAATCTGAAAATGTTTCTAAAATTTCGCCAGCATATTTTATTTGCGTAGTGTTTTTAGAAGCGCCAATTACTTGAATATTTTTATCTGAAGAAAAATGATTACTCAGATTTTTTAAACTGTTTTTATCATAAAACTTCCACTCTTTTTTATACTTTCTAATAAAAGTACCTGCTTGATGATTGCTTTTGTAAAACGTTTCATCTAAATCCCAATAAATATCAGAATTTCCAGTTGATAACACTTTTTGAAACAAAAATTCTTCTGCTTTATTTAAAGCATTAAAACCTATAAAAATATACTTTTTATGTGTGTTTCCCTCAAGAAATTGGTCTATATTATTGCAAGCTTCTCTATACATTAAACCTTGATAACCAATCTTATTTTCGAGTAAAAACTGATAAAGAGGTGCGTAAAAATTATGTAACTTTTCTAAAAAAGAGTAATGATCTTTCATGAACTCTGTTTCTTTAAAAGTACCTGTTACAGACCATTTTTTTAACCTTTGTATGTCTCTTAAATAAACAAATATTTCTTTTGTATCTACCAAATGTTGGTCTATTTCATTAAAATCTTGCAGTACAGTAAACGCCCAAGATGCAAACGTATCAAAAGTATCTGGTGCTTTTTCTAAACTTTTATAAATGGTATAAAAGTGAAATAATAATTGAATGCTATCTGCTTTTTTTATACCAGAAACTTGTTGAATAAACTGTTCTATATTTAAGGTTTCTGGTAAAAACCCAACCGAAATTTTATCTTTTAAAGTTTGTTTTAAAAAAACCTTTGCTCTTTGAGATGGTAAAATAAAAACCACATTATCAAAAGACTTGGTCTCTTTTAAAATAGCATCTAAAGTTTCTGAAATAAAGGTTTGCATAGAATTTTTTATATTGAATTGGATTTTCTAAATTACAAAAACTAACTTTTATACTAGTTACATCTTTAAAATAAATTTTAATGAAAAACGAATTAAATATTGTAGGCATTCAGGCAGATTTGGTTTGGGAAAACCCAGCAAAAAATATTACTTTTTTTAATGATACCCTAAACAATTTAAAAAGTAAGGTTGATCTTGTTGTTTTGCCAGAAATGTTTGCTACCGGTTTTACAATGGAGCCTTCAACAATTGCAGAAAAAATGGATGGTTTTTCTATTTCTTGGATGCAAAAAGTTGCAAAAGAAAAACAGCTTGCCCTTTGTGGTAGTTTGGTAATATCTGAAGATAATAATTTTTACAATCGATTTGTTTTTGTGCATCCTTCTGGAAAACTTGAAACATATGATAAAAGACATACTTTTACTTTGGCTGGAGAGGATAAAAAATACACAGCTGGTACAAAAAAAGTAATAATAAATTATAAGGGATGGAAAATTTGCCCATTAATTTGTTACGATTTGCGTTTTCCTGTTTGGGCTAGAAATACAGACAATTACGATATTTTAATTTATATGGCAAATTGGCCTGTTGCAAGAATAAAAGCATGGAAAACCCTCTTAAAAGCACGTGCTATAGAAAATATGTGTTACACAATTGGTGTAAACAGAATAGGAAAAGATGCCAATGATTCTATATATTCTGGTAACTCTATAGCCATCGATTATTTAGGTGAAGAATTATCGGCCTTAGCTAATAATGAAGTTGGTATTATTAGCGCTCGTTTTTATAAAGATAAACAAGATGAAATTAGACAAAAACTAGGTTTTTTAAATGATAGAGATTTTTTTAAAATTGTGTAATCGTGTAATTGTTTAATTGTTTAATTGTTTAGGGTTATACTAATAATTTTTTTTAAAGAAATATAGACAACAAAGCATTTATATTAAAATAGAATAAAAAAGACCCTTCAGGTTTTAAAAAACTGAAAGGTCTGTATTTTTTTTCTTCTATTAGCTAGCAAACAAGACTAGCCCAGATTGAAGCATTTGTTTGAGCTCTTTTTTTTCTTTTTCGACAAAAAAAGCGAGTGCGAAAAGCTGGAAATAGCTTCAAATAAAATTACGCTGGTAACATCCATTTGAATTGAAACTTTGTATCTGGCACAGAAATACGTTCTGTAATTCTGTACATTCTATCTGGAAGTTTCATTAAATAATCTCTGGCTTTTTCTGCCTCTGGAGTTAAATTGGTAATTTTATCGATTTCCCACATGGTGTTTAATTTCTTTAAAATATCTACATAATCAAAACCTGTGTAAACACCTACTCTTTGTGCTATTGTAGAAAAATCATCAAACAAACTGCCCTTTGCGCCAAAAGATTCTCTAAGGTGCATTGCAGGCATTACTATTTTGTGTTTCATCATGTGTTGGAAAGCCAACATCATTTCACTTGGGTCTATTTTAAAAATTTCTTTTACAAAATGTGCGTATGCTTGGTGGTGTCGCATCTCATCACCAGCAATAATTTTAGACATTTTTGCTAAGGCTTTATGTCCTTTTTTTCGTGCAATTTTTGCTACGTTGTTATGAGATATATAGGTTGCTAATTCTTGAAACGTAGTGTATACAAAGTTTTTATAGGGGTCTGTTGAGGTACCAATATCAAAACCATCTGCAATTAAATGTTGGGTAGATATTTCTACTTCGCGCATGTTTACTCTGCCAGATAAATACAAATATTTATTTAAAACATCTCCATGTCTGTTTTCTTCTGCTGTCCAAGTTCTTACCCATTTTGCCCAAGAATTGTCTGGGTCTTGAGAAACTCCATCAAGATCTAACAACCAAGATTCGTAGGTTGGTAATGCTTCTTCTGTAATGGTATCTCCTACTAAAACTACCCAAAAATCGTCGTGTAATTCTTTAGATAGTTCTCTAATTTCTTCTACTTCTGTGATAAAAGAATCTTTTTGGGAGTTTGGTAAAAAGTCTGTTGGTTGCCAAACTTTTTCTGGTGTTATTAAATATTTATCAACGAAAGTCTGCATCTTTTTCTCAAGATTTAGCATCACTTCGATTCGTACATTTTTTATAGACATAAATTTATTTTATATATTCTTTAATTACGTTTTCTGTTTTTTCTAATAACTCATCAAAAGGTAATGAGTTAATTGGTATAGGCTTATGTGTTGTTATGGTTATTGGATTGCCAATACCTAATGGAAATTTACCATATTTAAACACTTTCCAAGAATTGTTTATAGTTAAAGGTACAACATAACCATCTTTATTATATTTTGTAATGACTTTTAAGCCATTTGTAGCAAATTTTTTTGGCTGGCCATTTCTACTTCTTGTGCCTTCTGGAAAAATAATTGCGCCCCAATTATTTTCTTTTATTCTTTTAGAAAAGTTTGCCAATGCTGATATGGCTTGTTTTGGGTCTTTTCTATTAATGAGTGCAGCACCTCCATTTCTTAAATTGTAGGATACACTTGGTATGCCTTTACCGAGCTCTATTTTAGCGACAAATTTTGGATGTTGTTTTCTAAAAAACCATCCTATTGGTGGAATATCAAAAGTAGATTGATGATTGGACACAAATATAACTGTGGTATTTTCTGGAATTTTAAACTTGTTTTTTAAACGAACTGGTACTCCTATGATTAACATGGATTTTACCAAGAAAAAATTTAAAGCGGCTACTACTTTTGCGTGTGCATTATGCCCAAATAAATTTAAACTCACCCATTGCAATGGATGAAATATAAGTAGCAATAAAAAAAACACCAATACAAAGATTGGTGATAATATATAACTTAGAATCTTCATTTTTTTAATTTACAACCAATTGTTCCAAGGAATTCTAGATAGTATTAAAACCAAACCTATTCCGTAAAATATTATAAAACTTTTAAACTTTGCAGCATCTTCTGTTTTTTTCTTGTGTTTAGACCATCCTATTGTGATAAATACTATGGCCAAAATCATAGTTATTGGATGTTCTACAGCTAACAATCTTACAGCTTTATCTTTCATTACTGCACCAGCATCTGAGGTTAATAAATCAAACCAAGGAGATATAAAGTACCAAGCCAAACCTATTAATAATTGAATATGAGATACAATTAGGGTAAACAAACCGATTCTTAAATCTTTATCTGTAAATTGTTTTTTTTGAGTAAGCCCAATTATGGCATTAATTACTGCAAATATTAAAATGATTAACACTAAATATGCCCAATAAGAGTGTACTTCTTTCATAATGTAAAGTTAGTTTTAGATTGCTGTAAAGTTACTAAATTTTAGTCATAAAAAAACCACCTTTTGCAAGGTGGTTTTTTAAAATATTTATTGAGCTTGATATTAGAAGTTATATCTAACGCTTGCATTCCAAGTTCTACCCCAACCGAAATATCCTCTGTTTGAAGTATCAATACCTCTATATGTATCAGACCCAACAGTTGTTTGATTTGCAGATGTTAACTCTGAGATGTATTCTCTATCCAAAACGTTGTTAACATTTACTCTAAAATCTAACCATTTTGTTTTATCTGTACCAAGATCTAATCTGTAAGATGCTCCAAAATCTAATAATCCGTAAGAAGGTAATTTTAACTCACCTCTTGTTGGGCTAACATTTGCATATAAACGATCATAATATCTAAAATCTGAATCTACACTAAAACCATTAAAAATTGTATAATCGATACCTAAACCGTAAGAAGTTTGTGCAGCATCACCCACATTAATTCCATCTACACTCTCTACAGATTGACTAATTAGATTTCTATCTTCGTCAAGTGTTTGTGTTGTTAATTCACCTAAATATTTCCAATCTCCAAAAGAAGCAAATCCTTTAAGTTTAAAATTATATGCTAATTGAGCAATAAAGTCAAACTCTATACCTTTATGGTATTGATGTTGACCAAGTGTTTGTGTGTTAGTTACAACACCTGCATTTGTTACGTCAGTAAAACCATCTACTTTATCTCTCCAACTTGTACTATACAAGTTTACACTACCACTTAAAAATTCTGATTTATAGTTATATCCAAATTCTAAACCAAATATTTTTTCATTTTGAGAAAATGGATTTATTGAATTATCATAATTGTTAAAAATATTATCGTGATATGGTTGACGTGAGTAGTAACCAGTATTCATATATACAGAACTGCTTTCTGTCAAGTTAAAACCAGCACCTATTTTTAAATTATACCCTATATTATTTAATTTCTCTGAATCTTCGAACTCAGGTAGATAATCATATCTATCAAATCTTTGGTGAGATTGATTAGAAACAGCTCCCTGGAAAAATGCAGACATCACATCAGTTGAATATTCTAATTGTGTAAATAAACCTGCGTAAGAAATTCTCTCACTACTATCATAATCAATTCTTTGGTTTTCTGCCATCATATTAAAAGTGGCTGCCCATGGATTTGCTTTACCACTTTCTGTTGCAGTAACACTTACGGATGGTCCAGTTTCTTTGTCATTATCGTCTTTTAAGGTTCTATCTTCTGTCCAAGAAGTTAAACCATGAAAATTCTCAACTTGTCTAAAGTGTGTACCATAATAAGTTCTCAAATCCGCTCCAACATTAAAAGTTAAATTGTCATTAATTTTTTGCTCAAAATTAGATACTACACCGTACCAACTATGTAAGTTCATTGATGCTCTAGTAATATATGCATCATTATCAAAGTTACCATCACCACCAGTAGCAGCATTGTTTGCATATATTGCATCATAATCTATTAAACCATCTGCAGTTCTTACTCTGTTTCCTCTATTTCCAGTTCCACCACCTCTACCAAAAGAAGCGTATAATACTGTGGATAAAGATGAGTTATCAGAAATTGTATAATCCCAGTTTAAGTTTAATACTGGTTTATGGTAAAAATTTCTTCTTTCAGTTAAATATTGACCATTATAAAAACCAAAATTATCATTATATTTTAACCCCTTATCTAGATATGTAGAAATACTTTTAGTAAAGTTTTGGTCATGCCATTGTGGTGCCCCTGTTATTAAAAAATTAAAGTTATGATTATCATTTGGCTTATAGCCAAATGAAATAAAGTATGTTTGTCCTTGAGCTCTTGTTCCATTATTGTAACCATCACCTTGCCAATGAGATAACATAATACTTGTTCCCCAACCTGAATCATTCATTCCAGTATTATACATAATAGTACTTTTAAGGTAACCATCGTTTGCTGTACCTGCATAAAAGGAACCACCTTGTTTTTTGTTTGTAGTTTTAGTTACGAAGTTCATTGACCCCCCTACAGAAGAAATAGCTAATTTAGATGCACCTAGTCCTCTTTGAATTTGAACAGCAGATGCTATATCATTAACACCAGACCAGTTAGACCAGTACATTTTACCATCTTCCATACCATTAATTGGCTGTCCATTTAATAAGAAAGCTGTATTAGTTTGATCAAATCCACGTACAGAGATTCTTGAATCTCCAAAACCACCTGCTTGCCCAGAAACATAAATAGATGGAGTGTTTACTAATGTCATTGTAACATCTTGCGTACCAATTTTCTTTTGTATTTCTGCTGCTTTGACAGTAGAAACTGCAATTGGAGTTTTTCTACCCCCAGCTAAATCAATTACACCTTTCCCAACAACTACTATCTCATCTAAAGAGTTTTCATCAACTTTTAGTTGAATATTCCCTAAATTAGCAATTGATGAAGAAAATATAACAACTTTTGTCTTGTACCCAATAAAAGAAACTACAATAGTTCCTGAATTTGTTTTTGAATTTAACGAAAATTTCCCGTCAAAATCAGTTGAAGTACCATTGGTTGTTCCTTTTACTACAACACTTGCACCTGGTAAAGGTTGGTTAGATTCATCTACCACTTTACCTGTAATTTTAGTTTGTCCTAAAATTGTAGCTGATACAAATAATAAGGCTGCAAATAATAAGTTTTTAAAATTTTTCATTGTTTTAATTTATGATTTGAATTGTCTTACAAAATTCCTTTTTTTGAGGGACTGTAATGTTAATTTAATGTTAAGTTTTAACAAAAAAATTAGACAATAAAACACATACTAGCTACTGAAAATGAAACTATTATGCATCAAAATGCTTATTAATAAGAAGTCAATAAAGTGTTAAAAAAATGATGTATTTAAGGTATAAATTTAGGCTTATTGTTTATTTAATAATTTCTTAGCTAATTCTTTTCCTAATTCTACCCCAAATTGATCATAACTATAGATATTCCATAAAATTCCTTGCGTAAAAATTTTATGTTCATATAAGGCGATTAACTTCCCCAAAGATTTTGGCGTTAGTTTGTCAAAAAGAATGGCATTGCTTGGTCTATTACCTTCAAAAACTTTAAATGGAAGTAATTGATTTATTTTAGCTTCATCTCCAGAAAATTTTAACTCTAAATGAACTTCTTCTTTGGTTTTACCAAATGCCAAAGCATCCATTTGTGCATAATAATTTGCCATTAATTTTTTATGATGATCTGTTAACCCATATAAAGATTCTTTGTATCCAATAAAATCTGCAGGAATTAACTTTGTACCTTGATGCACCAATTGCATAAAAGCATGTTGCATGTTGGTACCTGTACTACCCCAAACAATGGTTCCTGTTTGATAGTCTATTTTGTCTCCATTTCTATCTACTCCTTTACCATTGCTTTCCATAATGGCTTGTTGTAAATAATCTGGTAGCTTTTTTAAATATTGTGAGTAGGGTAAAACTGCTTCGGTTTCTGCACCGTAAAAATTGTTATACCAAATACTTAAAAGTGCTAAAATTACGGGTATATTTTGATTAAAATCTGTATTTCTAAAGTGGTTATCCATTTCTTCTGCTCCCTCTAAAAGCGCTTTATAATTATCAAAACCAACTGATAAAGAGATCGATAAACCTACTGCAGACCAAAGTGAAAAACGACCTCCAACCCAGTTCCACATAGGAAATACATTTGCTTTGTCTATACCAAAGCTATCTACTGCTTCTAAATTTGTAGATACTGCTACAAAGTGTTTTGGAATATCAAAAATAGTTGCCGATTTTAAAAACCAATTTTTTATGGTTTCTGCATTGGTAATGGTTTCTTGTGTTGTAAATGTTTTTGATACAATTACAAAAAGTGTTGTTTCTGGATTTAAGTTTTTAATAATTTCAGAAACATGGTCTCCATCAATATTAGAAACAAAATGTGTGTTTAATTGATTTTTGTAGTATTGTAAAGATTCTACTACCATATCTGGCCCCAAATCTGAACCACCAATACCAATATTTACAACATCTGTAATAGATTTACCTGTGTAGCCTTTCCATTTACCAGAAATAACTTTATTACTAAAACTTCTTATTTTTCTTAAGGTAGTTTGTATTTGTGGCTTTATATTTTTTCCATTAACTAAAATTGGTTCTTCAGAAGTGCTTCTCAGTGCTGTATGCAATACTTCTCTACCTTCTGTAACATTAATTATTTCTCCGGTAAATTGCTTTTTTATAGCATCTTTTAGATCTACTTCATTTGCCAATTCTACCAATAAATCTATGGTTTCTTGCGTAATTTTATTTTTAGAAAAATCTACTAATAAATCATTAAACTGTATAGAAAAATCTGTTTGTCTATTAGAGTTTTTGTACAAATCTTTTATAGAAATATTTTTGTTTTCATTAAAATGATTTGTTAATTTTTTCCAAGCTTTTGTTTTGGTAGGATTGATATTTTGTAATGCCATTGTTTTAATTTTGTGCAATTTCTTCTGTAATTACAGGAGGTTCTTCTATTTGTAACTGATTATTATCTAATTGATATTTTAAAGGAGCAATAAAATTTAAAAATTCTGGTAGTAAACTTTTCTTTAAGGGTTCTGCTTCTGGTAATTTGGTTTTAGGGCTTAAAGGATCTACTTGTCTGCCGTTTTTCCAGAAACGATAACACACATGTGGCCCACCAGTATTTCCTGTCATACCAACTGTACCAATAACCTGCCCTTGTTTTACATAGTCTCCTCTTTTTACTTTTCTTCTTTTCATATGTAAATATTGGGTAGTATAAGTACCATTATGTTTAATTTTTACATAATTACCATTACCACCTCTTCTTGCAGATTCTATGACAGTACCACTTGCGGTTGCAATAATTGGTGTTCCTATATTTGCAGCAAAATCTGTGCCTCTATGAGGTTTTACACGATTGCCATAATAGGCAATTTTTCTTCTTAAGTTGTATCTAGAAGAGATTCTATATTGAAATTTTATTGGCGCTTTTAAAAACTGACTTCGTAGCATATTTCCTTTTTGGTCATAATATTCTGGTATGCCTTTTGTGGAATCTGCTACAAAACGAAACGCATATAAATCTTCTCCTTTATGATTAAAAACAGCAGATTTTATATTACCATAGCCAGCAAATAAAGAATCGTTTATAAATTTTTCTTCAAACACCAATTTAAAAGAATCTCCTTTTTGAAGTTTGTAAAAATCTAAAGTCCAGGCATAAATATCTGCCACTGCCCAAGTGAGATTTGGTGATAAATGCAAACTATCCATTGTGTTAGAGAGGTTTGTATTTATGTTACCCTCTACAATTCTTTCTTTGGTTTTTATAGGTTGTAAGTATGTGTAAGCTTGTATTATAGAGTCTTTAAAATCTACTACTGTGGCTTTTATTTTATTGTTTTTATAAATAAAAACCTTGGCTTTTTCTAAAGAATCTTTACTAGATAAAATCATGTAGGGTTTTCCTGCTCTTACTCTTCTAACATCAAAAACCTCTTTTATGTTTCTTGCAATTTGGTATATTTTTGGGTAATCTACATGGTGTCTATCCATAATTTCGCCAAAACTTTCGCCGCTTTTAATAGTATCTAAAGTTACTTTATAATCATCTAATTTATAGCCGAATTTATATACAGGTTTGGGTTTTACGGTTTCTATTGCCTTTTTATCTTCGTTTTTACAAGCGTAAAAAAAGATGGATAATAATAAAATGTGGGTTATTTTTTTTAACAATTGAAAGCGTATTAGATGAACGCTCAAAAATACAAATAAAATTGATTTATTTGAACTCTATTTTAGGAACTTCCGATAACGGTTTCGTTAGAGTTTTAATAAATTTATCAAACATTATCTTTGTTTATTTAAAGTTGTTAGCTAACCCTTTATAAGCTTCTAGTTCTGCTCTAAGAGACCCTACAGATAATGATGCACTCATTTTAATTGGAATTTTATTTGCATCATCAGTAATCCAAATAGTAACACTTTCTTGTGCTTTAAAAATTCTACCAGATTGCACTAATGGTCTAAAAACTAACGTATTTATATCGCCAAATTTAGAGTCTAAAACCTGTTTACCTAAAAATCGAAGTTTAAAAGGATAGATCTGCTCATCCATAAAAATATCTATGGCTATTTCATCTCCTTTTTTCATGTCTTTTACATCTTGATTTCTTAAATAATAAAATGCAGATAACATATCTTGTACATTTAAAACAGAAATTGTAGTATCTTTTTGTTTGATAAAATCTTGAACGTAAGCGTGATTCGATTTTTTATTAAATGTAGTTATGGTGTGTTTTTTATAACCACCTTCGTTTATTTTTCTTTTAAATAAATAGGGCGATACTTCATTTTTATCAAAATAACTTTCATATAAATCGTCTACTTTAAAAAACCATTTTATCATACCAGATGTCCAACCAGAACCTTTTGTATGAAATACTTTTTTGCCATTTAAGGCTGTTTCTTCTACTTCTAAAATAGCAGTGCCAGCTCTTAAAAATCCGCTATAACTCATTTTATAACGCAACCATTCTCCACTTTTAAAAGCCTGAATATGTTGTTGTTGTGATACAATTGCCGTTGAGATAAAAAGAAAAGTAAATAATAGAATTTGTTTTTTCATAGTTTTTCAAACTTATAAAAAAGTATTGACAATTAGCGTTCCAAAAAAGAAAAATAGCGTAAGAGATCTTTGTAAACCACTTTTTAACAATTTTTTTTTAAAATGTACCCCAGTCTTTTAGCTCTTTTTCTGACCATAAATATGGATAAAAAACTTTTCTCTGATATTTTGGGTGCATGTATTTACGCCAATTACTACCACCTGTTGCTTCTAAATCGGAGTCTTTACCACCAATATATTTTGCTGCTGTATTGTAATGTGCCATTACCCACTTTACGTTTACGGTATAATCGTAATGACGCATTGCTTTGATTAAATCTTCATTTTCTTGAACTTCTTTAGGCAATTGTTTGAATTTTAGAGATAAATTAATGTTGTTATAATCTTCCATAAAATCTATAAAATCTCCCATATATTTTTTTTCAAAAAGATTTAATAAAGTTGATTTTTGACCGGTTGTATAATTTTTACCTGCTGCTTGCCAATATAAATGATTGTAGGCATTTCTAAAAGATGAATTTCTATCAATTGTATCTCTGTAACGTGCATCTATTAAGTTAATTAATTCTGTAGATGCAAATTCTATTTTTCTGTATTGTGCTGATTGAAAACCACTTGCAGGTGTTAATGTATTTCTAAATTTTAGGTATTGTTCTTTTTCCATACCATCTGTCATTACTGTAAATGAGCTACAAAGCATGTCAAAATACCTGCTTATTCTGCCTAAATGCATGGTAAATTTATCTGCAGAAATATCTGTTGCTTTTGCAACCTGATCAATTTCCCATAAAATCATTTTAAACAATAATTCGTTTACCTGATGATACATGATAAACACCATTTCATCTGGCTGGTTGGTTCTTGGAGTTTGCAAGCCTAAAAGTGCATCTGTCTGAATATAATCCCAATACGTAATGGGTGTACTGTGCAGTAAACCTTCTAACATGGCATCTACAGGAACACCTAGTTTATCGTACTTTTCTTCTATGGCTTTTAAAATTTCTTCTCTGTTCATGTATTGATATAAAAAAAATTACTAGGATTGATTGGTGTGGTATAAAGATACTAAATAAAGACCTTTCAGGTTTTTGAAACCTGAAAGGTTATTAATATTTAAAAATCGTAACTCAAACTAAAAATTAGTAAACTTTAAAGTGTTCCTCTTTTTGCTTGTTCTCTTTCTATAGATTCAAATAAGGCCTTAAAATTACCTGCTCCAAACCCTTTGGCTCCCATTCTTTGAATGATTTCGAAAAACAAAGTTGGTCTATCTTCTACTGGTTTTGTAAAGATTTGCAACAAATAACCTTCTTCATCTGCATCTATCATAATACCCAACGCTTTTAAACTTTCGATATCTTCTCTTAATTCGTGACTAAATGCTTCTAATCTATCAGGAACAGCTTTGTAATATTCTTCTGGTGGTGTAGATAAAAACTCCACTCCATTTAAGCGTAATTGTGTAACTGTAGCAACAATATCATCTGTGGCAACAGCAATGTGTTGCACACCTGCACCTTCGTTAAAATCTAAATATTCTTCTATTTGTGATCTTTTTTTACCTTCTGCTGGTTCGTTTATTGGAAATTTAATGCGTCCATTTCCATTGGACATTACTTTACTCATTAATGCTGAATATTCTGTATGGATTTGCTTATCATCAAAAGATAAAAAGTTTTCGAAACCCATGACATCTTCGTACCATTTTACCCAAACATCCATTTGGTTCCAACCTACATTGCCCACCATATGATCTATATATTTTAAACCAGCAATTGGCGGATTGTAATCGGATTCCCATTTTTTAAAGCCTGGTAAAAATGCACCATTATAATTTTTACGCTCTACAAATAAATGTACAGTTTCACCATAAGTGTAAATTCCTGCTCTTACTACTTCTCCATGTTCATCTTTTTCTACGGTGGGTTCCATATACGATTTTGCACCTCTAGATGTAGTTTCTTTATACGCTTGTCTTGCATCTTCTACCCAAAGCGCTATTATTTTTACGCCATCACCATGCTTTACAATATAATTATTTATAGGCGATTTACTTGTTAATGGTGTTGTAAGCATTAACTTGATTTTGTCTTGGGTTAACACATAACTTACAGAATCTTTTGAACCTGTTTCTAACCCACGATAAGCATGCGATTGAAACCCAAATGCTGTTTTATAAAAATGTGCTGCTTGTTTTGCGTTGCCTACATAAAATTCTACATAATCTGTACCTAACAATGGAAGGAAATCTTGTGCTCCTTCGAATATTTTTTCTAATGTATACATAACTAAAGCCCATCCTAGCCTTCCCAAAGGGAAGGAACTCCTAACTGGGTATTAAAAGTCTTTATGTTTTTAATTGCTATTCGCTTGCAAACTAGTTTAGCCGTGATTGAAATGGCATCCTTTTTTTGCTGCCATAAATGGCAAAAAAAGATATAATGGAAAGCGCGAAATAGCTTCTTATTATTTTTAATTTTAATAAACTTTTTTGAGTTTGTTACTCATTCCCCTTCTTTGGAGGGGTTAGGGGAGGCTTATAACCAAGATTTATAATACTCTTTATCTGCTATTTTTATAGCTTCTTCTGTAACTTGTAAGGGTTTAAAAGTATCTACCATAACTGCTAATTCTTTGGTTTCGGTTTTACCAATACTGCGTTCTGTAGCTCCTGGATGTGGTCCATGAGGTATCCCTGCTGGATGTAGAGAAATATGACCTGCTTCTATATCGTTTCTGCTCATAAAATCGCCATCTACATAATACAAAACTTCGTCTGAATCTATATTACTGTGATTGTAAGGTGCTGGAATTGACTGTGGATGATAATCGTACAAACGTGGTACAAAACTGCAAATTACAAAGGCATTGGTTTCAAAAGTTTGATGAACTGGTGGTGGTTGATGAATACGGCCTGTAATAGGTTCAAAATCGTGAATTGAAAATGCATAGGGAAAGTTGTAACCATCGTAACCTACTACATCAAAAGGATGTGAGGCGTATACCATTTCTATAATTTCGTCTTGTTTTTTTACGTTGATGATAAAATTGCCCAACTCATTATGTGTTTCTAGTTCTTGTGGTCTGCGTAAATCTCGTTCGCAAAAAGGTGCGTGTTCTAACAATTGACCAAACCAATTTCTATAACGTTTTGGTGTGTAAACTGGTGAGTAGGATTCTACAATAAACAATCTATTGTCTTTTGAATCGAAATCTAATTTATAGATAATTCCACGTGGAATTACCAAATAATCTCCATATTTAAAGTCGATATTTCCTAAATGCGTTCTTAGTTTTCCTGTTCCTTTATGGATAAAAATAACCTCGTCTGCATCTGTATTTTTATAAAAATAATCTTTAGTAGATTCTTTTGGAGCAGACAAAATAATATTACAATCTGAATTGGTTAACACCACTTTTCTGCTTTGTAAATAATCGTTTTCTGGCTGTACTTGAAATCCGCGAAAGATATAAGACTGAATATTATTTACTTTGGCAATTTTAGGTTTTACAGAATATTGTTTTCTAATTTCTTTGACCATGGTTGGTCTATGTTCGTGATAGCTGTTGGTAGACATCCCGTCGAAACCAATAGTACCAAATAGTTGCTCGTAATACAAGCTACCATCTTTTTTACGAAATTGTGTGTGTCTTTTTGAAGGGATTGTTCCTAATTTATGATAAAAAGGCATAATGTTTAATTTGTTATTCCTGCTTTCGCAGGAATTTTGTGAATCGATTTTTGAGTTTTCTGAAATGCAATACCGCATTAAGTGCAAAATGAGAGTAAAAGAACATCACTCTGGATTGCGCTTAATTAAAAACTTTAAATACGTTAGTAAATCTGGATACATGTTACTAAATCGATTTCGTTACCTAGCAAAGATACAAAAAGTACATCAAAAAATTTTATTATGTATTACAAAATGGGTTGTTGTATTCATGATTTTTTTAGACAGTAATTTTATGGTATAAAAAAACCGAAATAAAAGTTAATGAAATAAACTCAACAAGGATGAATCTAAAAAAGTCGAATCTAAATTTGTGCAGTCTGTAAAACTTACTCAATCTTTTTAACCACTGCTTTTGGTGCTTCTTTTCTAGAGCCATCAAAACCATCAACACCACCAACTGTGGTATATTTCATTACATATTTTTTATCTGGAAAAATACGTTTATATGCACTTTGACACATTAAAGTTGCTTCGTGAAATCCGCATAAAATCAACTTTAATTTACCAGGATAGGTATTTACATCGCCAATGGCATAAATGCCTGGTATATTGGTTTGGTAATCTAAAGCATTGTTTACTTTAATGGCGTTTTTTTCTATTTCTAAGCCCCAATTTGCAATAGGTCCTAATTTAGGTGACAACCCAAAAAGTGGAATGAAATGATCGGTTTTGATCATAAAAGCTTCGTCTCCTTTTTTAATAACAGAAACACCTTCTACTTTATTTGTACCAGCAATACCTACCACTTCTGCAGGTGTAATTAGATCTATTTTACCCGCATCTTTTAATTCTTGTACTTTGTCTACAGAATCTAAAGCGCCTCTAAACTCGTTTCTTCTGTGAATTAATGTTACAGAAGATGCTACATCAGTTAAAAAGATAGACCAATCTAAAGCAGAGTCTCCACCACCAGCAATGACTACTTTTTTATCTCTATAAACTTCTGGGTCTTTAATAATATATTCGACCCCAACATTTTCGAAATTTGTAATGTTTGGTATCGGAGGTTTTCTTGGTTCAAAACTACCTAAACCACCAGCAATAGCGACTACTTTTGCTTGATGTTTGGTACCTTTATTTGTAGTTACAATAAAGGTTTCATCTTCTTGTTTTTCAATAGTATCTGCACGTTCTCCTAAGGTAAAACCTGGTTCAAATTGTTTAATTTGTTCCATTAATTTATCTGTTAAATCGCCTGCTAAAATTTCTGGATAAGCAGGAATGTCGTAAATGGGTTTTTTAGGATATATTTCTGAACACTGACCTCCTGGCTGTGGTAAAGCATCTATTAAATGACAGCGCAGTTTTAATAATCCTGCTTCAAAAACGGTAAACAAACCTGTAGGTCCTGCACCTATTATTAATATGTCTGTAGTAATCATTAATTTTAAAATATGTGAAAAACAAAAATAGATTTTTTATAGAAAAAAATAGGTGACATTTGTCACATACAAACTACGCTACATTTATAACTTCTTCTATTTGTGGGGCATACTTTTTTATGGTAGCTTCAACACCATTTTTTAAAGTCATTTGGTTTACAGAACAACCTGTACAAGCGCCTTCTAATTGTACTTTTACAATCGTATTTTCTATAGATAAGAGCTTAATATTACCACCATCGCTCATTAAAAACGGACGGATTTCATCTAAGGCTTTTTCTACATTTTCTTGTGTTTCTTGTGCTGTCATAACAGTGCCCTCTTAATCTCCCCAAAGGGGAGAAACTCAAAACGGGTATTTTGAGCTTATATTTTAAACTAAATTTATATTCAATATGTTCCACCTTATTGTTTTCACTTTTTATTCCTTCCCTTTGGGAAGGTTAGGATGGGCTATTTTACTGCACTACAACCACTCATTGTAGTAATTCTAACAATTTCTGTTGGTGGTAAGTTTGCATTTCTTTGTAATAATTGTGATACCATTTCTTTTGTAATATCATGAAAAGCTTTTTCTAAAACTGTGTCTTCTTGCAGTGCAACTGGGTGCCCAACATCGCCAGATTCTCTTATGCTTTGTACTAATGGTACTTCTCCTAAAAATTGAGTTTTAATATCTTCGGCTAAATTTTTAGCGCCATTTTGCCCAAAGATATAATATTTATTATTTGGTAATTCTTCTGGTGTAAAGTATGCCATATTTTCTATAATACCTAAAACTGGTACATTTATACTTTCTTGTTGAAACATCGCTACTCCTTTTTTAGCATCTGCCAAAGCAATATTTTGTGGCGTGCTTACTACAACTGCACCATTTATGGGTAAAGCTTGTACTATAGATAGGTGCACATCTCCTGTTCCTGGAGGTAAATCAATTAAAAGAAAATCTAGTTCGCCCCAATCTGCATCAAAAATTAATTGTTTTAAAGCTTTAGATGCCATTGGTCCACGCCAAATTACAGCTTGGTCTGGGTTTGTAAAAAAGCCTAAAGACAATAATTTTACCCCATAACTTTCTATAGGTTTCATTTTTGAGCGTCCATCTACATTTACAGAAAGTGGTTTTTCTCTTTCTACATTAAACATAATATGTTGTGATGGCCCATATACATCTGCATCTAAAACACCAACATTAAAACCCATTTTTGCTAAAGAAATTGCTGTATTTGCTGTGATTGTAGATTTACCTACACCTCCTTTACCAGAGGCAATTGCAATAATATTTTTAATATTTGGTATTTCTTTACCTCTAATTAAATTAGGGTTTTCTTTAGCTGCTGGCTTTTCTACTGAAACAGTAACTTTTACCTGTAAAGTTTCTAAAACATTACTTTTAATAGCTTTCGTTATTTCTAATTCTATCTTCTTTTTTGCTTGTAATGTTGGGTTGCTAATCGTAACATCTACATTTACCTCATCTCCAAAAATTACTATATTTTTAACATTGTTGTTTTCTACCAAACTTTTACCTTCTCCGGGTGCTGTTATGGTTTCTAATGCTTTGTATATATCTTGTTTTTTAAAACCCACGTGTTATTTTTATTTAATCTTATTTGCAAAGATACATCTTCAAGAGGAGAAAAGAAAGCTACAAAATTCTAATTATTTATAGGTTAATAACTGCTAGTTATAGGTTAATAGTTGTTTTATTTACCTGATAAAGTAGCGTTTAAAAGAAAGTTTTTTAAGACATTTGTAGCGTACAATTAGTTTTATAAAATGAAGAATTTTTTTAGGGTTATTAGTTTTTTAGAAGGGGTATCTTACTTGCTACTTTTGTTTGTTGCTGTGCCCATTAAATATTTTAATGGAGATGATAGGTATGTAAAATTACTAGGAATGCCACATGGTTTGTTCTTTATGCTGTATATTGTTTTGGCAATTGTAATTCAGAAAAAAATGAAATGGAATGCTAAAACTTTAGGAATTGTGATGCTTGCTTCTATCATTCCTTTTGGTACTTTTTATATTGATAAGAAGTATTTAAGATAGGTTTAAACCCTTAAAAGATTCATTATTTAGTAATTATACTAAATAAAATTGATGAGAAATCTTACCTTTAAGAGAGGCTAAATGGGAATTAACCACCACTAACTGGCGGAATTAGTGCAACAACATCATTCTTTTTTATAATTGATGTATCTTCTGCATATGATTCGTTTACAGCAATTGCATACGATGCTATATTTGTTAAACTTGGATACTTTTCTTTTAGTATGATTTTAAAATTAGCTACAGAAATTGGCTTTTCTATGGTAATTTCATCTTGATTACTATTCACCAAATCTGTTGTAATCCCAAAAAATAATACTTTAACTGTCATCATAAAATTGTTTTAAAACAAGCTTGCTCTAAATACAAAACCCCTTTCTTTGATACCTCCATAACGTGCGCTTACATACTCTACTCTTAAAAAACGCCACTTACCAAAACCTAAATTTGACAAACCTACAGAATACTCTGTGTATGGCTTTTTATCTGCCATAAACAAGGCTTTTCCACCTGCAACTAAATGAAAATTCAATTTATTTAATAAAGGTATTTTACCTAAAATTGCACCTCTAAAATTATGCTCTAAATGCATTTCTGCATATTTATCATTGGTGTAATATTTGTAATATTCTAGTAAATTAAAGCTATTTAAATCTCTATCTATAGGAAACAAAAGTTGATTTCCATTAGCTTGCAATTTATCCATAAAAGCAATGTCTTTCTTTTCTAAAAAAGCACCTGCTCTTAAATGATACTGAAACCTACCAAAATTACCTGCATTTAAATCTTGCCTAATATTTGCTATAAATAAATCTGAATTTAAGTTGGAATTATCTGAACCAAATCTTTTAATATAATTTAAACTAATTGTCGGGAATTTACTTTCACCTGCATTAAATTTTCTATCTGGGTAAGATAAATATTTTTGACCAATCACAATGGTTGTACCTACGTTTAATGTGGCAATATTATGTTCTGTAAAAGCTGCATTTGTAAAATCTGTTGGGTCTAAAGGATTGTTAGATGTAAATCCATTTACATCTTGTTTTGCAAAAGAATAATTGGTAGTATTAAAAAGTGGTGTTCTTTTGGCATATTCTAAGAAAGTAGAAAAATAAATACCATTTTTAATTTCTTCTGAATATCTAACTTTTGCAGCTGTTTTCTCATAAATTTTAAGGAAATTTTGTCTATTAAACAAAGATGATATGGTGTTGTTTAATTTAAATATGGGGTCTCTATCATTAAATTGAGGGGTTTCTATTCCTCCAGAAATAGTTAATCTTGGTTTAGAAATGTTGTTCCATTTTTTTGTGAAGTAAAAAGTAGGTCTCAGCTTTTTTTCTGAAAAAGCATAATTAAAGTCCATACCTGCATTCCACCATTTCCCTTCATCATTTAATTGTTCAAAATAACTAAAACCCAAAGTTGTATAAAAACCTTGTACTGTATTAAAACCTGCTTGTAATAAAGGGCCATCGTAAGAAAACGACCTGTTTTTATAAGAGTCTCTATATGTATATCCTGTTAAAGGATTTAAAAAACCAAACTTATTCCCTTTTGCATCAAGAGAATCTAAATATTTTTTAGATTTTCGTATCAACTTTATACTATCTTTTAATTTATAGTCTGATACTTCTTCTTTTGTAAGAGGAACAGGTCTAAGCGTATTCCAAAAAACACTGTCTTTTTTTGTAGCATTTTCTTCAAAAGATAAAACCTCATTAGTAAACGTATTTTCTGTAAATGTTGGGTTAAAATTATAATCTGAATATATGTAGGAGAATTTTCCACTAGGTTTAAATCCGAATATAGAAATATCAAAATCAATACTTTGGCTAATAAGTACCCAAGCACCTATTTCATCAGCATAATTGTAGCCTTGTTTTAATTTTAAAGTATTTACAATTGGTATATTTACTTGTGCACCTGTGGTAATTAAATCTGCACCATAAATAGCCCAATCGTTTTCTACAATATATATATGACCTTGAAAAACTCGATCGTTATTTCTTTTGGGTAGTAATTTTATTTTATTGATGAGCTTGCCATTTTTATCGTAAAAAGTACCCACTAATTTGTATCTGTAATAACTAAATGCATTGCCAGATACGGGCGAAACCAAATCATTAAAAACTTCGATACTATTTTCATATAAGTCTATATTAGAGTCTTCTGCTCTATTAAAACTTACACCATTATCTTGCCCAGAAACTTTAGAGGCTACAATTTTTTCTTTAAATTTTTTAGGTTTCTTTTGAAAAGTAATCTTAGAAAATGTTTCAGATAAATAAATAATACCACTTCTTGTAGAGTCTAAACCACCACCAAAATCTCCAGTAGATTGCCCAAAAAACTTTTCTGGTGCATCTTTTATTCTTGTTAAACCTCTGGAGTAAAATTTTGCAGTATAATTAGCGTATTTGTCCGTATTTTTTTCTTTGCTTGCAATTACATTTCTTATAATTCTATTTGCAGGATTGTCTTTTGTAGATATAGTAATTTCTTTTAAACTTACAGATTCTTCTTCTAAAGTAACATCTAATATATATGGAAATTTAGTAATTGTAACTTCTTTTTTAAGCGTTGTAAAACCAATAAATTGAAATACAATTGTGTATTTACCTGGCTTTTTTATATCTAAAATATAATCGCCATTATCGTTAGAAGTAGTTCCGGTTACAGTTTTGTTTAAATATACACTTACAAAAGGAAGTGCGTCTCCTTTTTTATCTATAATTTTCCCTTGTATTTGCCCTATGGTTATCGATGAAATAAAGAGTAATAACAAAAAATATACGCTTTTCATTCAGTTGGTTTTAGTAAGTAGACGCAAACTTATGGTTTATGTTACAATTTTATGTTTATTTATTGTTAGAGCAATTTTACGCTAGTTGTTTAAAATAGACGCTTAAAAATCGATAATGGTTGTATTAAGAGTTGTATATAATTAGTTTTTAGTAGATTCTCTAACCACTATATTTGTCTCTAAAACTTCTTCTTTATAAATGATACTTTTATTTTTCTTTTTGTCTTTTATTTCTTTGTACAATATTTTAAATGCTTTTTTACCCATTTTAAAACCAGGTTGATTTATTGTTGTTAAAGAAGGAGAAATAACAGAAGACATAAACCAATTGCTAAACCCAACAATATTTATTTGTTCAGGTATTTTTACACCTTGCTTGTTAAAAGCTGCTATTGCTCCTATGGCTACCAAATCTGTATTGATAAATATCCCATCTACATCTTTATGGTCTTTTAATAACTTATTTGCGAAAAAACTTCCCTCTTCAAAACTCATATCATTTAATAAATAAACTAAAGAAGCATCGTATTTTATATTATTATCTGTTAAAGCCTGTTTATACCCTAAAAAACGATCTATAGAGTTTTGTGGTAACAATGGACCTCTAAAATGGGCAATTCTTTTACAACCAATATCTATTAAATGTTGTGTAGCCTTGTATGCTGCTTTTCTGTCATCTATAATTACTTTTGAGCATTTTACAATTTTTGCAATTTTATCGAACATTACTAAAGGCGTTCCTTGATCTAATATTTGATTTAAGTGTTTAAAATCTCCTGTTGCGTTTGCCAAAGAAATTAAAATACCATCTACTCTTTTATTTAATAGCAAATCTATCTGCTGTTTTTCTAGCTCGTAAGACTCATTAGATTGCAATGTAATTACTAAATACCCTTTTTTTTCAGCTTGAGAAATAATACCTTTAATTACACTAGAAAAAAAATGATGTACAATTTCTGGGATTATTAATCCAATGGTTTTAGACTCTTTTGTTCTTAAATTTACTGCAAAAGAATTGGGTTTATAATTTAATTTTGCAGCAGTTTCTCTTACTAACTTTCTTGTTTTTTTACTAACATCTGGGTATTCTTTTAATGCTTTAGAAACCGTTGTTATAGAAATACCTAATTCTTCTGCAATCTTTTTAAGTGTCATCAAAATAAAATTTTATTTTTAAAAAATTGTTTGTTTTATTACCTGATAAATATACTAAATTATCTTAATCGAAAACGTTTTCGGTAAATCGAAAACGTTTTCGATTTTTTAATTTGATAAAATTTTTGTTTATAAGAATACATTTGACAAAGAAACAATTAACTTTTTATTAAATTCACATTTAAAATGAAAAAACAATTACAATTTAGAATAGCTTTATTGATGGTATTTTTACTATCAACAACAGCTTTTGTTGCACAATCAACAATTTCTGGTACTGTAAAAGATCAAAAAGGTGAAATTATTCCAGGTGTAAGTATCTATTTAAAAGGTACTACAAAAGGAACTAGTTCTGATTTTGATGGTAACTACGAAATTAAAAATGTAGACAATGGAACCTACACTATTATTGCATCTTATATTGGATTCGATAATTTTAAAAAGGAAATTAATGTAAATGGTAAATTAACCTTAAACATTGTTATTAAAGAAAATGCACAATCTTTAGACGAAATTATTGTGACAGGAGTTGTAAATCCAAAATCTAAAATAGAATCAAGTATTTCTGTTTCTACTGTAGGTATAAAGCAAATAGAACAAGCATCTCCAAGATCTGCAGGTGAACTTTTTAGAAGTATTCCTGGTATTCGTGCAGAGTCTTCAGGTGGTGAAGGTAATGCAAACTTTAACGTACGTGGTGTACCAGTTTCTTCTGGTGGTTCAAGATACTTACAATTACAAGAAGATGGTTTACCAATTATGTTGTTTGGAGATACTTCTTTTGGTAATGCAGACAACTTTTTACGTATAGATTCTAATATTGGTAGAGTTGAAGCTATTAGAGGTGGTTCTGCTTCTACGCAAACATCTAATGGTCCTGCAGGTATTATAAATATGATTAGTAAAACTGGTAAAATAGAAGGTGGAACTATTGGAGCAACTTATGGTTTAGATTTTCAAACTAGTAGATTAGATTTCGAATATGGAACTCCAATTGGAGAAGGTTTATATTATCATATTGGTGGTTTTATGCGTGTTGGCGAAGGGCCAAGAAATATAGGTTACCAAGGTAATAAAGGTGGTCAAATAAAAGCAAATATTACAAAAGAGTTTAAAAAAGGGTACGTTCGTACGTATTTTAAATTTTTAAATGATAGAGCTGTAATGTATATGCCAATGCCAGTAAGATTAACAGGTACAAATGCGAATCCAACTTTTGGAAATTTACCAGGTTTTGATATTACTTCAGACACTCCACATTCTATAAACATTCAAAATACATATAGTGTGTATGATGGTAACCCAACTCAAAATGATATGAGAAATGGAAACAACCCAGTTAGTAAAGCTATTGGTGCAGAGTTTTCTTTTGACTTAGGTGATGATTGGAAAGTAAATGGTAAAGCTAGATACTCTAATAATTCTGGTCAATGGAACGCTCCATTTACTGCAAATGTTGGTACTGTAGCAGAAATAGAAGCTTTAGTAAGAGGTGCTTCTGGAGCAACTGGTGCTTTAACATATCAAGATGGTTCGCCATTTAACCCTTCAAATGGTTTAGCTCAAGATATTAGATATTTTGATGTAACTATAGAAGATTTAAGTAACTTTTTTAGCGATGTAAAAGTTACAAAAGCAATTAATGACAATATAGGAGTTACAGTAGGTATGTTCTCTGCAACTCAAAACACAAAAATAGGATGGCAATGGAGTTCTGCAATTTCTGAAGTAGCAGGAGGTGGTAAAGCTAGATTAGGTGTTTTTGATGGATTTTCTCAAGGAGGAGCTTACTCTTTTGGTCAGCCAGTTTGGGGTAACTGTTGTCAAAGAAAATATAACACTGTACATAATGTAAATTCTCCTTATATAGGTGTAGATGCAGAAATTTCTGAAAAATTAAATTTTGATGGTAGTATTCGTTTCGAAAACGTAAATGTAAACGGAACCATAAACTCTGGTCAATTAAGTAATTTAGATGCAAATGGAAATTTAATTGGTTTTGATTATAACAGTGATGGTGTAATTAGCCCTTTTGAAGAAACGATACCTACAATTGCTGGTAACCCAGGGCAAGCTATAAGCGACAATTATAATTTTGTTTCTTTCTCTGCAGGTTTAAACTATAAATTAAATGATGGTGCTGCTGTTTTTGGAAGATATAGTAAAGGTGCTTCAGGTAGAGCTGCAGATAGAAATAACTATGGTGCAGATGGCTTAGGAGATGTGCAATTTGATGAGATTTCTCAATTTGAAGTTGGTTTAAAAAAGAGACTAGATAATGGTGTTTTAAATGTTACAGGTTTTTTAAGTAATACAGATGAAGGTATTAGTAACGAATTAAATAGAACTGTTGGAAATCCTTTTAAAGCTTTAGGTTTAGAGGTAGAATCTGCTTATAGATTTGGAGATTTTAGTATCAATGGTTCTGTTACTTATACAAAAGCAGAAATTGATGGTGGAGCAAACAAAGGAAACAAACCAAGAAGACAAGCAGACTTTGTTTACAATTTTGCACCAACATATTCTTTTGGATCAGAAAAACAACACCTTTTAGGAATCACTGTATTAGGTACATCTAAGTCTTTTGCACAAGATGATAACGACCTTGTAATGCCAGGTTATGCTTACATTAATGCAGTTGCTAAAGTTAGCTTAACAAAAGGATTATCTTTAAGTGTTAATGCAAACAATTTATTTGATACCATAGGTGTTACAGAAGTAGAAGGAAATGGAAATTTAGCAGGTGGTTTAGCTGCAGCAAGAACAATTTCTGGACGCTCTACTACAATGACATTACAGTATAGTTTTTAAAAAAAGAAAGTTTGTTAATTTTTATTGATTTGAATTAAAAGTGGAGCCAATGATAAATTTATTGGCTCCACTTTTTAAAAACAAGACAATCATCATCAAATTCTAAAATTATTTTAAAATGAAACATTTCATAATTATTGTTCTTTTATTTACATCACTTCAAAGCAAAGCACAAAAAGTTTTTAATGTAGATAAAGAATCAAAAAAAGAAAAAATGATTGTATATGGTAGCGATAGTTGCCATAGTTGTTTAGATACAAAAGCTTTTTTAAAAGAAAAAAAAATTAAATTCACGTATTACGATATTGATGTAAATAAAGTAAAGGAACAAGAAATGTTACTAAAACTTCAAAAAAACAATATTTCTATTCATACGTTAAGTTTACCAGTGGTAGATAATAAAGGAGATGTTTTTTTAAACAAAGGTAACCTACAAGAGTTTTTAAAAGTTTTAGCTAAAAAAATAGAAAAAGATGAAAATTAAAAAACCTACACTAAGTTTCTGGCAAATATTTAATATGAACGTTGGTTTTTTAGGCATTCAATTTAGTTTTGGCTTACAGCAAACAGCTGTAAACCCAATCTTCTCTTTTTTAGGAGCAAATCACGAAGATTTACCACTATTAAATTTAGCTGGTCCTGTTACAGGTTTAATTATACAACCTATAATTGGTGCTATTTCAGATAAAACATGGTCTCCAAAATGGGGAAGAAGAAAACCCTTTTTCTTAATTGGAGCTTTAATTGGTAGTTTGTGTTTATTCGCTTTTCCTTACAGTCCATCTTTATGGTTTGCTGTAGGTTTACTTTGGATTTTAGATGTTGGTAACAATATGGCTATGGAACCATACAGGGCATTTGTTGGAGATAAACTACCAAATAAACAATTAAGTTTCGGTTATCAAATGCAAAGTTTATTTGTGGGTGCAGGTATTGTGTTGGCAAACGCATCTATATTTATTTTTCAAGATCAATTTGGTGGTGTAGAAAATGTAGATGAAACTGTAAAAGCAATTCCAAAATGGTTGTATTACTCCTTTTTTATCGGAGCAATTTTATCTGTTGCAACCATACTTTGGTCGGTTTTAAAAACCCCAGAAATTCCTCCTTCAGAAAAAGAATTAAAAGAAATAGAAAAACACAACAAACTATCTTTTGTAGATAGAGTAAAAACGCCTTTTAAAGAAATTGTTAGCGCAATAAAAGACATGCCAAAATTTATGTGGAAGTTAGCTGGTGTGTATCTTTTTCAATGGTATGCCCTATTTATTTACTGGCAATTTATCTCGCCAATGTTCGAAGAAAGTATGGGCTTTAACAAGTCAGAAGCGTTAAGTCAAGTAGCAAAAATGAATACAACTTACAATATTTCTACCATTGTTTTTGCATTGGCACTAGTTCCTTTTGCATTAAAATGGGGAGGTAAAAAAGTATATGTACTTAGTTTATTTTTAACAGGTATCGCTATGCTTAGTATTCCAAACATACAAGACCCAACTTTGGCTATTTTACCAATGATTTTATTTGGTATTGGTTGGGCAGCAATGATGGGAATTCCATATTCTATGGTATCTAAAATTGTAATTCAAGAAAGACGTGGTGTATATATGGGGATTTTAAATATGATGATTGTAATCCCAATGGGAATACAAACATTAACTTTTGGACCAATTGTAAAAAACCTTTTAAACAACAGTGCAGTAAATGCTATTTTATTAGGAGGAATCTTTTTTATAATTGCCGCATTTTTAGCATTAAGGCTTAAAGAAACAAAATCAATTACAGAATAAAATTAAGATTCTATTAATACAAGAAATAGATAAAAAGATAAAGAAATTAATTTTGAAAAACAGTAATAAAAACATAGACATTTTATGTGTGGGAGAAGTTTTAGTAGACTTTATAGGCCATCAAAACAATGTGCTAATAAGCGAAACTAGAGACTACCACAGATATTTAGGTGGTTCGCCTGCAAACGTAGCTATGAACTGCAAAAGATTGGGTTTATCCTCTACCTTAGTTTCCTCTGTTGGAAATGACGGCTTTGGAGAATACATTTTTAAAAGGTTAGAAGAAATTGGTATCAATACCTCAAATGTTAAAAAATTAGAAAACAAATCTACAAGTGTTATTTTTGTCTCAAAATCTAATGGAACACCCGATTTTATACCTTATAGAAATGCAGATTGTGATATTTCAGAAAATCAAATTACTACTGAAATGTTATCTCAAACAAAAATTTTTCATACAACTTGTTTTGCGCTAAGTAAAAATCCTGCACAAACAACTATTCTTAAAAAAGCTGAAGAAGCTCACAAAAAAGGATGCAAATTAAGTATCGATGTCAATTACGCTAAAGAACTCTGGGAAACTAAAGAACAAGCTTTACAAGTAATTAAAAATTATTGTCAATTCAATCCATTAATAAAAATTAGTGAAGATGATATGTTGCGTCTTTTCGAAAAACAACTTCCACATAAAGAAATTTTTGAGTTCTTTCACAATTTAGGGGTAGAAACTGTATGCCTTACACTTGGAAGTAAAGGTGTAAAACTTTCTCAAAAAGGAAAAAATATGATTCAATTACCCGCTATAAAAATAGAAAAAGTAATGGATACCACTGGGGCTGGTGATGCTTTTTGGTCTGGCTTTTTATTTGCTTACATTAAAGCAAAAACTATTGAAGAGTGTTTGCAGATTGCTTTAAAATTAGCCGCTTTAAAACTACAAAACGTAGGTAGATTACCTAACAATATCAATATTTTATCAAAACTTTTATAAGTTTTACTTAAAAATACCTTTTTTATGTCATCAGAAAAAAATACTACTATTTCTAATGGTGTTATGTTAAATGCATATCCAGATAGTATTGGAACAAATTTAAGTGATACTATTAAAATGCTTCAAAAAAAAGATTTTAAAGATGTATTTTCTTTGTTTTATGTGTTACCTACTTTTTTTAATAGCGATTTAGACAGGGGTTTTTCTATTATAGATTACAATCTGAATGATGAATTGGTTTCTAAAAATGATTTAAATGCGTTAGAAAAATTAAAAATCGAATTAAAATTTGATATTGTTCTCAATCATTTATCTGTAAATTCCCCACAATTTAAAGACCTTTTAGAAAAAGGTGATGTATCTAAATACAAAGATTTTTTTATCAATTGGAATACTTTTTGGCAAGAAAACGGAACAAAAAATGAAGACGGAATTGTAATACCAAAAGAAGAATTTCTCAATAAATTATTTATGAGAAAATCTGGATTACCCATTTTAAAAGTTCCTTTTCCAGATGGTACAGAAAAACCATATTGGAACACCTTTTACCAAGAAATAAATTATCATAAAGTAGCTGCAGAAGATTTCATGAAAATTGATGGAATTTCATTATCACAATTAAAAAACATTACCAAAATAATAAATAAAGCTATTGATTCTAAAGAAAGCATAGAAAATATCGATTTTGGAAATTTGAATACGTTTAAAGATGAAATTATTAGAATTACTAACAAAAAAAGAACTTTTTTAGGGCAAATGGATGTCAATGCCAAATCTGAACTGGTTTGGGATTTTTATGAAAAAACCTTGGCAAAAGTAAAAAGTTTTGGGTGTAAAATATTACGCTTAGACGCCTTTGCATATTTGCATAAAGAAATTGGTCAAACCAACTTTTTTAATAAACCTGGTACCTGGAATTATTTAGAAAGAATTAATAAAATAGCTCAGAAAAATGATTTAGTACTACTTCCAGAAATTCATGCAGAATATGGTTTAAAGTTACATAATGAGGTTGCCAAAGAAGGTTATCAAATATATGATTTTTTCTTACCTGGTCTAATGATTCACACTTTAGAAAAAGCATCTAACAAAGCTTTACTTACTTGGGTAAATGAAATTGTAGAAAAAAAATACAAAACAGTAAATATGTTGGGTTGTCATGATGGTATACCTGTTTTAGATTTAAAAGGTAAAAAAGTAAATGGCAAGTATAATAAAGGTTTGTTAGAAGATAACGAGATAGAAACCATTATGGATACCATCATTAAACGTGGCGGAAGAGTTAAAAATTTATATGATCCTTCTGGGAAAAAAATATCCTATTATCAGGTAAATGCTACCTTTTTTAGTGCTTTGGGCGAAGATGAAAAAAAACTATTATTAGCCAGAGCCATTCAATTATTTATGCCTGGTATTCCTCAAGTTTGGTATTTAGATCTCTTTGCAGGTAAAAACAATTATAAAGCTGCAGATAAAGGTGGTAGTGGTGGCCATAAAGAAATAAACAGAACAACACTTTCTAATAGTGATATTGAAGAAGGTTTACAAAAACCAATCGTACAAAATCAACTAAAATTAATGCGATTAAGAAATACTTCAAAAGCTTTTTCAGGTAGTTTAAACATCAATAATTCTAAAGAAAACGAATTAGATATTTCTTGGCAAAACAACCAAGATTTTGCACATTTAAAAGCCAACTTAACTTCATTAACTTTTTCTATAAGTTATTTAGAAAACGATATAATAAAAAAAATGAGGTTTTAATACCAATCTAAACCTATTATTCTTTAGCTATTTCATTTTCTCTTTCATTGAAAACCATATATTTGTAGGCTCAAACCAACAGCAAATTTTATGAGCGATTCTAGAAAAAGACACGAGGCATTAGTATACCACGCAAAACCAAAACCAGGAAAAATAGAGGTTATTCCAACAAAAAAATATGCTACACAGCACGATTTAGCACTGGCATATTCTCCTGGTGTTGCAGAGCCTTGTTTAGAAATTGCAAAAGACAAAAACAACGTTTACAAATACACCTCTAAAGGTAATTTGGTAGCCGTAATTTCTAACGGAACAGCTGTTTTAGGTTTGGGTGATATTGGCGCTGAAGCATCTAAGCCAGTGATGGAAGGAAAAGGGTTGTTATTTAAAATTTTTGCAGACATCGATGTTTTTGATATCGAAGTAGACACCAAAGATGTAGAAAGATTTATAGATACTGTAAAAGCAATTGCGCCTACTTTTGGAGGTATTAATTTAGAAGACATTAAAGCCCCAGAAGCTTTTGAAATAGAAAGAAGATTAAAAGAAGAGTTAGATATTCCTGTAATGCATGATGATCAGCACGGAACAGCAATAATCTCTGCAGCAGCTCTAAAAAACGCAATAGACATTTCTGGCAAAGACATCTCTAATGTAAAAATAGTAGTTAGTGGTGCAGGGGCAGCAGCCATCTCTTGTACAAGATTGTATTTAAAATTAGGTGCAAAGAGAGAAAACGTAGTTATGTGCGATAGCAAAGGGGTTATCAGAAAAGATAGAGATAACTTAACTTCACAAAAAGCAGAATTTGCCACCCATAGAGATTTAAATACTTTAGAAGAAGCCATGCAAAATTCAGATGTATTTATTGGCTTATCTATGGGAAATGTAGTATCTCCAGAAATGCTACTTTCTATGGCAAAAAATCCAATTGTTTTTGCCATGGCAAACCCAATCCCAGAAATAGAATATAACTTAGCCGTTGCCACAAGAGAAGATATTATTATGGCAACAGGTAGATCAGACAATCCAAACCAAGTAAACAATGTATTAGGGTTTCCGTTTATTTTTAGAGGTGCTTTAGATGTTAGAGCAACTAAAATTAACGAAGAAATGAAAATGGCTGCAGTACATGCTTTAGCAGATTTAGCTAAAAAATCAGTACCAGAGCAAGTAAATATTGTGTATGATGAAGTAAGTTTAACCTATGGTAAAGAGTACATTATTCCAAAACCGTTCGATCCAAGATTAATTTACGAAATACCACCAGCCATTGCCAAAGCTGCAATTGAATCTGGTGTTGCCTTAGAACCCATTACAGATTGGGATAAATATAGAGAAGAATTAATGGAACGTTCGGGTTCTGGTAACAAAGAAATTAGGTTGCTACATAACAGAGCTAAAGGAAATCCAAAAAGTATTGTTTTTGCAGAAGCAGACCATTTAGATGTTTTAAAAGCAGCACAAAGAGTATATGAAGAAGGTTTAGGAAAACCAATACTTTTAGGACGAAAAGAACTAATTTTAGAATTGAAAGAAGAAATCGGTTTTACTGCTGATGTGCCTATTATAGATCCAAAAACAGACGAAGAAGATGAAAGAAGAAATCGTTTTGGAGAAGTATATTGGAAAAACAGGCAACGTAAAGGACGTACTTTATCTGAAGCTAAAAAATTAATGCGAGAGCGCAATTATTTTGCTGCAATGATGGTAAATCAAGGAGAAGCAGATGCTTTAATTACAGGCTACTCAAGACCTTATCCTTCTGTTGTAAAACCTATGTTAGAGTTGGTCGAAAAAGATAAAGGTGTCTCTAGAATTGCAGCTTGTAATTTAATGTTAACCAAACAAGGTCCTTTATTTTTGGCAGATACAACCATTAATGAAAATCCGTCTTCAAAAGATTTGGCTAAAATTGCTCAAATGACAGGTAATTTTGCTAGTATGTTTGGTATGAAACCTAATATTGCTATGTTGTCTTTTTCTAACTTTGGTTCCTCAAATTCAGAAACATCTAAAAAAATTAGAGAAGCTGTTGCATATACCCATCGTCATTTTCCAAATACTGTGATCGATGGAGAAATACAAGCAGATTTTGCGTTAAACCCAGAAATGTTAGCAAAAGAATTTCCTTTTTCTAAACTAAATGGTAAAAAAGTAAACGTATTAATTTTCCCGAATTTAGAATCTGCAAACATTACATACAAACTACTAAAACAAGTAGACAAAGCAGAATCTATAGGACCCGTAATTTTAGGTTTTGATAAGCCTGTACATATTTTACAATTGGGCGCAAGTGTAGACGAGATGGTAAATATGGCCGCATTAGCCGTTGTAGATGCACAACAAAAAGAAAAGAGGAAAAAAAGATAAGGGAAACCTAAAGTTAAAAGTGGGGCATTTCAAGTAGTAAATTTCAAGTTGAGTATTGAAAATTAGATTTTTACAAATCGTTTTTGGTAAAAAATTTTATTATTTTGCCAATTGTTAAACTAGAAACTTCATCAACAAATAAAAACGGGTACTTTAGAAGCCTGAAAATAATTTATGATTACACAAATTAGAGGAAGATTAGTAGAGAAAAACCCAACAGAAGTGGTTGTAGACTGTAATGGTGTTGGATATTTATTACACATTTCATTAAACACCTTTTCTAGTTTACCAGACAATGAAAATGTAGTGTTATATACACATCTTTCTATTAGAGAAGACGCACACACTCTTTTTGGTTTTATCAATAAAACAGAAAGAGAAGTTTTTAAACTATTAATTTCTGTTTCTGGTGTGGGGCCAAGTATTGCAAGAACGATGTGTTCTTCTATGACTTCAGAAGAAATACAAAATGCCATTGCATCAGAAAATGTACCCTTAATACAATCGGTAAAAGGTATTGGAGCAAAAACTGCGCAAAGAGTAATTGTAGATTTAAAAGATAAAATTTTAAAGACGTTTGATGTAGACGAAGTTTCTGCAACAACAAGCAATACAAACAAAGATGAAGCGTTATCTGCTTTAGAAGTCTTAGGTTTTCAAAGAAAACAGTCAGATAAAATTGTGTCTTCTATCTTAAAACAAGATAAAGACGCCTCTGTAGAGACCATTATTAAATTAGCCTTAAAAAATTTATAATCAAGTGAGTACATTTTTTAAAAGCACTTTATTAGTCTTAACTTTTACGTTAGCAGTACAACTGCCTGCGTTTGCACAACAAAACACTAAAAAAGATAGTATTACTGTTAAAAACGATTCTATAAAACTACGTTATGACTTTAAAAACACCCAAAAAGGAGGTTTATTTTTAAACGATTTAGCCGAAAAAGTAATCATTTTTGATAAGATTTTAAACAAATATGTTATTGTAGAAAAAATAGGAGATTACTACACAAGAACTCCTATTTATTTAACGCCAAGAGAATACGAAAAATACCGTTTAAAAAGAGACATGTTGCAATACTTTAAAGACAAAGTAAGCGCAACAAATAGTAAGAAAAAAGGTGCTGCAGACGCCCAAAAAGATTTGCTACCAACGTATTATGTTAACAATAAATTTTTTGAAACTATTTTTGGGGGTACAGAAGTAAAAGTTACACCAACTGGTAATTTAAACTTAAAGCTAGGTTTTATTTATCAGAATACAGAAAACCCACAAATTTCAGAAGAAAACAGAAGCAACTTTACTTTTGATTTTGATCAGCAAATAAACGCAAGTATTCGTGCAAAAGTGGGCGAACGCTTAGAATTTACTGCCAATTACGATACACAAGCTTCTTTTGACTTTCAAAACTTAGTAAAAATAGGTTTTACACCTACAGAAGACGATATTATACAAGGTTTAGAAGCAGGTAACGTTTCTATGCCCATTAAAAACTCTTTAATAAATGGTGCACAAAGTTTATTTGGGGTAAAAACAGATTTAAAGTTTGGAAACACAAATATAACAGCCGTTTTTTCTCAACAAAATTCAGAAAGTAAAACTGTGGTTGCAGAAGGTGGTGCCTCTATACAGCCTTTCGAATTAAGAACTACAGATTATGATAACGATAGACACTTTTTCTTATCGCAATATTTTATAGATAATTATGCCAATTCGCTTAAAAATTATCCACTCATAAACAGTCCTATAAATATTACCAGAATAGAAGTTTGGATAACCAACAGAAATTCTAGTACAGAAGATTTTAGAAGTATCGTTGCCTTTGCAGATATTGGTGAATCTGTTTCTAATGTTTTAGTAGATGAGAATGGTGTAGTTTTAAACCCATCTATAACGCAAGCACAAGTTTCTGGCAATAATTTACCTTTTAATGGGGCTAATAGAATTGGTACAGAAATTATTCCTGCTGGTGGCATTAGAGATGTATCTAGTATAGATGCTTCTTTAACACCTTATAATATGCAAAATGGTACCAATTATTCTGTATTAGAAAATGCCAGAAAATTAGAGCAAAATGAATATCGATTAAACAGTCAGTTAGGGTTTATTTCTTTAAACAGAAGATTAAATGACGGTGAAGTTTTAGCTGTTGCTTATGAATATACAGTAGCTGGTAATGTAAATGGAAGTAGTAAAAATTCTTTTAAAGTTGGAGAGTTTTCTAATGACGGTATCCAAGCACCTAATAATTTAGCAGTAAAATTGTTGCGTAGCGAAATTTTACAAACCAAAAGACCAGATGGTAATGGTGGTGAAGAATCTTTTCCAACTTGGCGTTTAATGATGAAAAACGTATATGCTTTAGGCGCATTTCCTTTAACACAAAATGGTTTTCGTTTCGAAATACAATATAGAGATGACCAAACAGGTATCCCTTCTAATGTGTTACAAAACGCACAAACACCAGGTATACCTAACAAACCATTATTACAGGTTTTAAATTTAGATCAGTTAGATCAAAGTCAGGCAAGAGAACCTGATGGTTTTTTCGATTATGTAGAAGGTATTACTGTAAATTCTGCAAACGGTTTTGTGTTTTTCCCAGAACCAGAACCTTTTGGTAACGATTTAGCAGATAGATTAACAAACCCTGCAGATGATATTTATTTATTTAAAGAATTATATTTAAACACAAAAATCAACATCAAAAATAACTTTCAAAATAAAGATAAATACTTTTTAAAAGGATATTTTAAATCAGAAAATTCAGGAGGTATCCCAATTGGAGCTTTTAACGTACCTAGAGGTTCTGTTAGAGTTACAGCTGGGGGAAGGCAATTGGTAGAAGGTATAGATTATGTGGTAGATTATCAATTAGGTCGTGTACAAATTATAGACCCAGGTTTACAAGCTTCTGGAGTACCTATTAGTGTTTCTACAGAAAATAATGCTGTTTTTAATCAACAAAGAAAAACCTTTTTTGGAGTAGATGTAGAACATAAATTTTCTGAAGATTTCGTTGTTGGGGCTACTTTTTTAAATGTAGAAGAAAGGCCTTTAACGCCCAAAATAAATTTTGGTTCAGACCCTATAAATAATACCATGTTAGGGTTTAATTTTGATTATTCTACAGAAGTACCTTTTTTTACAAAATTAGCAAACAAATTACCTTTTGTAGATACAGATGCACCTTCTAACCTATCTGTAAGAGCAGATATAGCTTACTTAATTCCTGGTACACCAAGTGGTATTGATGTAGCTGGTGCTGCAACTTCTTATATAGACGATTTTGAAGCATCACAAGTGCCTATTAGTTTATTATCTCCTCTAGATTGGTATGAAGCAAGTACACCTAAATATTTTCCTAATTTTAATGGAGAAAGAGACGATTTGTCCTACAATTACAAAAGAGCAAAATTAGCTTGGTACAGTGTAGATCAAATTTTTTATGGTATTGGCGAAACACCTGCAAGTATAGATGCAGATGAGCTTTCTAGAGCAGAAACTAGACAAATTAATTTCGGAGAATTATTTCCGAACATACAATTAGATATTACACAAAACTCTTTAGTTAGAACTTTAGATTTAGCCTATTTTCCACAAGAAAGAGGTTCTTATAATTTTGATCCATCTGCAAGCATACAAGATGGTAAAGTAACCTTACCCAACCCAGAAAGTAGATGGGCAGGTATTACAAGACCTTTAACTACCAATAATTTTGACCAAGCAAACGTAGAATACATTCAGTTTTGGATTATGGATCCTTACCAAAACTATTCGCTTACAGCAGAAGAAGGTTTACCACAAGGTATAGATCCAAACAATCCAATAAATCAAGTTGGAGATTTATACATCAACTTAGGAAACATTTCTGAAGACGTTTTAAAAGACAACCGTAAAATGTACGAAAACGGTTTACCAGAAGATGGTTTAAAGGTTCCTGGTAGCAATATTAACAATACTATTTGGGGTGATGTACCAAGAAATCCATCAATAATTTATGCATTTAATGAGCAAGATGCTGCCAGAACAAACCAAGATGTTGGTTTTGATGGTTTAAATGATGATGAAGAAAAAAACCTAACAGGCATTGGGCAATATGCAACTTTAGAGGATCCTGCTGCAGACAACTTTCAATTTTTTAGAGGTGGTAATTTAGACGCCATAAATGCATCACTAATAAAAAGATATAAAGATTACAACAATACACAAGGCAACTCGCCCACCTTAAATCAAGGTGGAGAACCTTACCCAACATCATCTACAACTTACCCAGATGTAGAAGATATTAATAGAGACCAAACCATGAATACTGTAGAGAGTTATTATGAATATAAAATTCCTCTAGACAGAAGTAGCTTAAGAAAAGGCTTTGGTTATGTAGTGGATGAAAAAACAACCAATGTAACTCTAGAAAACGGAAATACCCAACAAAGTAAATGGTATCAATTTAGAGTACCTGTTAGAAGTGGGACTCCAATTAATGGTATTTCAGATTTTAATAGCATTCGTTTTATGAGAATGTTTTTAACCAACTTTAAAATGCCTGTTGTAATTCGTTTTGGCGAGTTAGATTTGGTACGTGGAGATTGGAGACGTTATGTGAGAACATTAGACCCAGCTGTAAACCCTGATAGAGAATTAACACAAGACGAATTAAACGATTTTGAAGTAGGTGTTGTAAGTATAGAACAAAATGAAGGTAGCTATACACAACCACCAGGAATAGAAAGAGAGCGTTTACAAGGTAGTACAACTGTACAATTGCAAAACGAACAATCTGTAACTTTAAAAGTAAACAGATTAGAAACAGATAAAATACGTGCCATTTATAAAAACATTAGTATCGATTTAAGACGTTTTAAACGTTTAAAAATGTTTATGCACTTGCAAGAAAATCAAGGGGAATCTGGTCTAAATGATGGTGATCTTTCTGCAATAATTAGATTAGGTACAGATTTAAATGAAAACTTTTATCAATTAGAATTACCATTATCAGTAACTAAAAACGGCATATCTGCCATAGAAATTTGGCCAGAAGCCAATAATTTAGACGCTTTTTTAGAATCTTTTGGTTTGGTTAAACTAGAAAGAGATGCTTTAGGGCCAACAGTTGCACCTATAAATGAATTGTACACCTCTACAAGTCAAGACGCCAGTTTACCTTACACCATTAGTGTAAAAGGAAATCCAACTTTAGCACAATTAAGAACCATTATGTTAGGTTTAAAAAACACCTCACTAACACCAAAAAGTGGAGAGGTTTGGTTTAATGAGTTACGATCTGCAGATTTTGACAACGATGGTGGTTGGGCTGCAGTAGTAAATGCAGATGCAAATTTTGCAGATGTTGCCAATGTAGCTTTAGCAGGTAGTATGTCTACCATTGGTTTTGGTAATGTAGAAGATAGGGTAAATCAACGTAGTTTAGATGAAACTAAACAATATGACATTGCTACAACAGTAAATTTAGGAAAAGTATTAACGCCAACAAATTGGGGCATACAATTGCCTATGAGTTATAGTATTGGCGAGAAGTTTATAGATCCAAAATTTGACCCACAGTACCAAGATGTTACCTTGGCAGATGCTTTAGAGCAAAATCCAAATAGTGAGTTTTCTAGAGACTATACCAAAAGAACGAGTATTAGTTTTATGAATGTTAAGAAGAATAGAAATCCTAATTCTACTAAAAAACCAAGGTTTTACGATGTCGAAAATTTAACAGTTTCTTACGCTCATAACAAAGAGTTTCATAGAGACTATAACATACAAAAATATATTAATGAAAATGTAACTGCAGGCGCAACTTACAATTATAATTTTCAAGGAAAACCTATAGAGCCATTTAAAAATGTTGGTTTCTTAAAAAGTAAATATCTTAAGCTTTTTAAAGATTTTAATTTTAATCCTGTGCCAACCACAATAGGTATAAACTCTAGAATTAATAGAAATTACACAGAGCAACAATCTAGAAATTTAGTTGCAGGTTTAGCAGATCAACCAAAATTAACACAACGTAGGTTTTTATTTGATTGGGATTATACAGTTGGTTTCGATTTAACAAAATCTCTAACCCTTAACTTTAACGCTACCAACAGCTATATTTACGATACTTTTGGGAATACTGATGATATTCAAATATTTGACGAATTTTTTAACACTGGTAGAGCAAACCATTATCATCAAAAATTAAATGGTACTTACCAATTGCCTATAGATAAATTACCTTTTTTAAGTTGGGTAAAAGCAGATTACGCCTACACTGCAGATTTTGATTGGCAAGCTGCGGCACAAAGTGAAATTAACATTAATGGTGTAGATGTACCTTATGTAGATTTAGTAGGTAACGTAATACAAAATGCAAATACACATAATTTAAATACCACATTTACATTTGAGCGCTTTTATAAAAGTTTAGGTTTTGAAAAACTATTAATGACTAAAACCAAACGTAAAAACTCAAAAGGTATTTCAGGAAATGATTTACCAGCTGCACCAAGAAGAACTAACAAAAAGAAAAAATTACCTTTAGGAAAACAAATCTTAAAAAGTGTGTATGATGTAGTAACGTCTGTTAAACAAGGTAAAATAAGTTACTCAGAAAATAATGGACAATTTTTACCTGGTTATTCAGAAGGTGTTGGTTTTTTTGGAGGCGCACCCAGTTCTTTTGCTTTTGGTAGCCAAGTAGATATTAGAACAAAAGCTTTAGAAAACGGTTGGTTAGTAGGCCCAAGAGACCCTAATAACGATGATTACTACAACAAAACATACAGCAGAACACACTACAACAAACTAGATTATACTTTTACTGTTAAACCATTTAAAGATTTTAATATTGATGTAAGAGGAAATAAAATACAAACAAGAGATTTATCGCAACAATTAGATGTTATAGAAAACGGAACAACAAATGGTGCTTTAGACTTTAGTGCGCCTGCTTTTGAAACAGGTAATTTTAGTTCAAGTTACTCTATGATTGGTACTGCTTTTAAAGATGGTGATGCTTTATTTAACACCATGAAAAGCTACAGAGCAGCAATTGCGACTAGATTAGCTACAGAAACAGGAAATCCAGTTTCTGGTTATGGAGAAAACAGTCAGCAAGTATTGTTGCCAGCATTTATGGCTGCATATTCTGGTAGCAGTCCAGACAAAGTAAATACTGGTTTGTTTAGAAATATACCCATACCAAACTGGACTTTACGTTATAATGGATTAATGAAATTCGATTTCTTTAAAAAGAATTTTAGCAACTTTGTAGTGACGCATGGCTACAAATCATCATACACCATTTCTAGTTTTACAAACAACTTACAGTTTGATAGTGCAAACCCAACTGCCACAAATTCAGCAGGTAATTACGAACCTCAATTATTAATATCATCTGCAACTTTAGTAGACGAATTTTCTCCTTTAGTAAAGGTAGATATGAAAATGAAAAACTCTTTTTCTTTTAGAGGAGAAGTAAAAAGAGATAGAACTTTAACCATGAATTTTAACAATAGTACCCTAACTGATATTAAAGGTACAGAGTACATATTTGGTTTAGGTTATGTTTTTAAAGATGTAAAGGTAAACACACGTTTTACAGGGAAGAAAACCACCTTAAAAGGAGATATTAACTTAAGAGGAGATATTTCTTTAAGAGATAATTTAACACAAATTAGAGCTGTAGACGAAGATAATAACCAAATTAGTGGTGGTCAAAGATTATTTTCTATTAAATTTACCGCAGATTATAGATTAAGTAATAGTTTAACAGCTTCTTTTTATTATAATCATCAAACATCTAGGTATGCTATATCTACCACTTTTCCAAGACAAGCAATAAATGGTGGGTTTAACATTATCTATAATTTAGGAGGAAACTAATCAATTAAAAATAAAATTAAAAATGAATATTCCAGCAGAATTAAAATATACAAAAGACCACGAGTGGATTAAAATTGAAGGCAACATTGCAACAGTGGGTATTACAGACTTTGCACAAGGTGAGTTAGGTGATATTGTTTATGTAGATGTAGATACCTTAGATGATACTGTAGAAGAAGGTGAAGTTTTTGGCTCTGTAGAAGCTGTAAAAACAGTTTCTGATTTATTTATGCCCTTAACTGGAGAAGTAACAGCATTTAACGAAGATCTAGAAGACGAACCTGAATTAGTAAACTCAGATCCTTATAATAAAGGTTGGATGATTAAACTAGAAATTTCTGAAAGTTCTCAAATAGATGATTTATTAGATGCAGAAGCATATAAAACCCTTATTGAAGGATAAAATTTTTATAATTGCCATTTTGGTAAGCATTAGTATTCTCTATTTAAGTTTAATAAAAATGCCAAAATACGATGTGGAATTTAACCACTTAGACAAATGGCAGCACACATTTGCTTATTTTACATTAGCAATTTGCTGGTTGTTTGCACTTTATAAAAAAACAAATAAATACTTTATTGTTTTTGGTTGCATAATTTTTGGCATAATTATTGAAATTTTACAAAGCACAGTAACAAATTATAGAACAGGAGATTCCTTAGATGTAGTTGCAAATTCTATAGGCGTACTTATTGGTTTATTGTTTTTTAATCAGATTTCTAAAAAAAATCTGCTTAATTAACAAAAAGACTTGTATTTAACTCAATAATTTAATTAAATTAGCGAACTATTTAAAACTCTTTTACATGGAAATAAAGAAAAACCCAAAATCGAACTTAGAAAATTACAGTAAAATATTTTTACAAATAGGTCTAGTATTGGCTTTATTTGTAACATATGCTGCAATAGAAAAGAAAACGTACGATAAAATTATTGGAGACTTAGGTGTTGTAAATATGAATGCAGAAATGGAAGAAGAAATTCCAATTACTGAAAGAGTAGAACCCGTAAAACCAAAAACGCCACCACCACCAACTCCAGAAAAAATTGAAGTTGTTGAAGATGAGAAGGAAGTAGAAGAAACAGTTATTGAATCTACAGAAACAGACGAAACAGAAGCCGTAGAAGTAGAAGAAATTGTAGAGGTTGTAGAGGAAGAAGAAGTTGTAGAGGATGTAAACTTTATGATTATTGAAGACTCTCCCGTATTTCCTGGCTGTAAGGGAAATAAAAACGAATTAAAAGACTGTTTTAATAAAAAAGTGCAAAAACACTTCTCAAGAAAATTTGATGTAGACTTGCCAAATGAGTTAGGTTTATCACCAGGTAAAAAAAGAGTTTTTATTGGTTTTAAAATTGACAATAAAGGTAATATTGTAAATGTTAGAGCAAGAGGACCACACCCAAAAATTGAACAAGAAGTTATTAAAGTTATGAAATTACTTCCTAAAATGAAACCAGGAAGACAAAGAGGAAAACCAGTTGGCGTTAGTTATAATATTCCTTTCTCTTTATTAGTAGAATAACAAAAAAATATTAAATTTAAAAAAAGCTTAGAAATTCTCTAAGCTTTTTTTTTTGCTTTAAATTCTAATAGGTAATAAATAGTATTAGTTTTACTAATTGTATTATTTATAAATGCAATCAACTAGGTAAAACAAATAAAATCCTTTGGAAATACGAATTTTAAAATAGCGCCAAATCAAACTAAAAACTTTTTATATATTTTTTTAAACCAACAAGTCATCTAATGAGGTTGCAGGTAATAAAATAACTTTGATTATATTTAAGAGTTACCCTACTCTTATGTGATCTATGTAAATCAATTAAGAAAAAGTATAAACGCCAATGAAAATAGTGTTTACAAAAAATGCATCACCTAAAATGCTTATGGAAAAATTAATTGGGAAATCTTTTGATAAAAATTGAAGATGGTATTGCTAAAGTTTGCTTACTATAGAAGATAACAACGAGGTAAAACATACTTTCACCAGCAATAATAGCGATTTTGAGATAATAATCCTCGTGAATAATCAAAATAATACAATCACATAGAAACGAATAATATCATTGCTTTAAGATAAATATTAGTGATATTTAAACCCAAAAAAACTCCAAACTAATTGTCTGGAGTTTTTTTAATGATAATTTCGTTTCGTTTATTTATTGGATGCTAATTTAGTATCAGATTTCCATAAATTTACGTTTTCTATACTATTGTTATTGTAAGTAATTTCTTTTAGGGAATCATCAGACCAAATAAACCATTTACCAGTCTTTTTTCCTTCTTTGTAAAACGCTAATTGCGTTTTATTTCCCTTTTTATCAAAGCGAGTCCATTTTCCTGTAAGTTTTTTATCTTTAAAATATCCTTGTGTGCTAATAGCACCGTCTTCATAATAATAAGTAGCTTTTACTAAATCACCCTCTGCTTCAAAAGTAGGATTTTTAGTTTCTTGAGAATATCCTATTGCAGCAATACAAAAAACAGCTATTGTAAGTAAATTTTTCATAATTTTTATTTTTAGGGTTTACATTATAGTTACAAATATATAAATTTTATAACAATTTACAAACATTTTGGTAACATTAAATTAACATTGGAAAATAGTAAGACAAAAATCTGATTTACTCATCTTTAGAAAAGACAAAAATTAAATATATATTATGGTATTAAGCTATAAATATTAGTAACTAAAATTTCTTTTTCTAGCTTTTTCATTTTTTAAACCTTCTTTTTTTGCATAAAAAACACCAAAATATAAAACCTTAATTATCAGGTTATTAAAAACTTCATATCCCTGAATTCAGGGATAAATATCCCTGGATTCAGGGATGCCAAAATATCCCTGAATTCAGGGATTGACAACATCGTTTTTAGGGTTTATTTTTACAACAGAAAAGATAACCCACTTTATAAACGGGATATAACAATTTTTTATTTGTTTATTAAGAGTTATGCCACATAAAAGCAAAATAACGGTCGAAAACGGACTGACCATCCAAAATCGGAAATGTGAGAGTTGAAACCGAAATAAAAGAAAAAGTAAAACGAGTTATCGAAAATCGAAAGAGTAGAAAAAGAAAATTTTATTAACTCAGAAAAGTCTAAACTAATGAAAAAGATTTTTCCCCTA